>OFHA01000044.1_pt1 | contig 101732 bp, 96 predicted proteins | sample 1521891 | NCBI WGS metagenome assembly OFHA01 (sample SAMEA3504089, study PRJEB24116) | mouse gut metagenome | biome: mouse gut; feature: mouse-associated habitat; material: faeces | place: Denmark | collected 2011
AGATAAGTGGTTGAACACTAAGGACGTTGTAAAGGACTAATTGTTTTAAATACTTTTGATTCAATAAAAAATTAGGCATTCCAAACTTGGGATGCCTAATTTTATACCTTTTCTTAATTAATTTGAGGTATAATTTTCTCCATAGAAATCGGAGGTATTCAATTATGCTTTCAATATTATTAACGCTACTTTTGATTTGGCTATTCATCAAATTAGGAATTGGCCTACTCAAAATTATGGCATTTTTAGTGGTGGCTGGAATTATATTTGTCTTTTTCACTCACCTACTTTTACCATTATTAGCCATCTGCCTCGTTGGCAGCTTGGCATTCAGCGCAATAAAGTAATCCACAAAAGATTCACAGCTGTGAATCTTTTTCTATTTGTTTTAATTTTTCTAAAACTAGCCTAGAAAGCAACTCATAACCTGCGGCACCAAAATGCAATCCATCATTTTTTTGGCCATGACATAGTTCAGCAAGATTTCCCTGCTTTATCATTTCACTACATAAACCAATGTAATGAAATCCATATTCCTCACTAACTTCTTCAACTTTTTTTGCATAAGACGCAATTAGCCTATTATTGCGTACATGTTGCTTTTTTTCATCGACAGCCGGTGGAGAAATAAGTACCACCTTTTTTGGCCAGTATAAACAAACAATTGCGGAAGCAATTAATTGCATGTTTTTCTTAAACTGTTCAATGGGAACTTGCTTATGGATTGCTAAATCATTTGTCCCCAACAAAATCACAATTGCATCGCATTGATCCTGCATTAAAACCAATTCCGATAATCGCGCAAAAAATGCACCTGAGTTAATTCCAGAAACAGCCGTGTTGTTTAGTTCCAATTCTGGGCAATCTCTTTTTAAATCGGCATTCAAATGCGGTTCTTTTAATCCTTCACATCGAGCAATGATACTATCGCCCGTCAATAATACTTTCATTTTTATCCTTCTTTTTTACGGATTTTACATCAATTACGTCTAACAAGAACGTAAAAATTGGAACCCCGACAATTAATCCCCACGTTCCTAAAAAATGCTCTGCAACAAGCAATACTAAAAACGTGTAGAAAATTGGCAATTCAGTTTTACTGGACATAAACTTCGGATTCAAGACATAGGCTTCAATCGCATGAATAATCATAATAATGATGAAAATATAAATCACATAACGAATTCCGCCTACAGAATAACCAATAATACTCAATGGAATTAATGAAATAATTACCCCAGCAACTGGAACTAAACTTAATATAAAGACCATTAATCCTAACGCAAAAATTTGGGGCATTTTCATCACTGCTAAGCAAATCATCGTCAAAGCCGTATTACAAATCGCGATAAAGAATTGGGCTTCTAACACTACACCAAATGTATTAATGAACTTTTTACCAAAATAGCGAATATCTTCAAATAACCATTTAAAATAGCCACTCTGAACAAATAAATTGGAAAATTCGTTCATCTTCTTTAGTTCAATTGTGTAGAAGAAACTTAAAATTAATGACATGAAGGTGGCCACAGTTAAGGTCCCCACACTGGCAGCTGCATGAACCATGATACTCATTCCATTTTTAGCTTGAGCAAGAAGCTCAGATTTATTCACATAATGAGTTACATACTTTGTGACGCCTGACATTTGATCACTTTTATAAAATTCATAAACAGATTTCACCATCTTACTAATTTGTGTTGCCAGCATTGGAAGATAGACTGTTATTACAAAATATAAGCCCAAAAGGATCAATAAATACGTAACGACGACAATTACTGTCGAAGGCACTTTAGGTAACTTTTTTTGTACCAAGCGAATCAGATGAACCACAATATACGTAAATATAAACGTTAACAGAACTGTATTCATCATCGCGCGCATTTCATAAAGCACCAAAATGATTAACAATAGAACGATAAAACGCCGAAACGGCACGTTTTTCTTAAATTTTTGCCATGCTGTTTGCATAAAATACCTCATTCCCAGGAAATAATTCTTGTCATTAATTTTAAAGCTAAACAAGAAAAATTAAAACTTTCACCTTACTTTCCTTAGTATATTTCTTGCGTCTTTAATTCGTTCATGATATTCTAATAAAAATACTTTTTTAGCGAGGAATCTTGTTATGTTACTTATGTACACTACTTTAACTTCATCTTATTCCTCCTCAAGTTCTTCTGAACTTGAGTGATTTTGGTGTGCATAGAATTAGTAAAACCGAATTCACTCTTTGCCTTAAGATAAGCAATCTGTGAGTTCGGTTTTTTGTTTGGAGGGAAATATGGAACAAAATCAAAATGAACTTAAGCGATCACTGGGGTTCTGGTCAGCCATTTCTATTGTAGTTGGAACCATTATTGGATCAGGAATCTTTTTTAAACAGGCTTCTATCTTAGACAGTGCAGGCTCCTCTACCATGGCCATCTTAGCCTGGATATTTGGAGGAGTTATTACCTTGGCAGCGGGATTAACCATTGCCGAAATCGGGGCCCAAATGCCATACACGGGGGGACTTTACGTTTATATTGAAAATTTGTATGGTAGAATCTGCGGATTTTTAGCGGGATGGATGCAAATTATCGCTTATGGACCAGCTATTATCGCTTCCGTAGCCGGATTTATGAGTATTATGATGGCGAATTTATTTGGTTTAGGAACTGAATGGCGCATTCCTTTAGCTTTAATTACTGTGATCGCTATTGGGGCTATGAATTTCTTCGAAAACAAAGTTGGCGCCGCATTTTCCGTAATTACCACAATCGCAAAGATGATCCCGATCGCCGCAATCATTATTTTTGGCATTTTTTGGGGTCATGAAGATGCCTTTAATCAAACAGTCGGCGAAATTAGCCGCAATGGTGGTGGCTTTGGAGTTGCCGTTTTAGCAACGCTTTTTGGATATGATGGTTGGATCTTGATTGCTAACCTAGGTGGAGAAATGAAGGATCCTCAAAAGCTTCTTCCAAAAGCAATTATCTTAGGAATCAGCTCGGTTTTACTTATCTACACTTTAATCACAATTGGAATCTTTAGATTTTTACCAGCTCCGGAAATCCATCGTCTTGGTGAAAATGCGACTTCTTATCTAGCCGTGAAAGCCTTTGGTAATCTCGGAGGAAAGCTTCTTTCAATTGGAATCATCATTTCAATGATGGGAACTTTAAACGGAAAAATGATTACTTTCCCTCGTATTACTTATGCAATGGCTAAGCGTGGAGACTTACCATTTTCTAAATTCTTATCCTATGTAACGCCTAAGGGAAAATCACCTATCATTGCTACACTTTTCTTGATTATTCTCTCTGCAATCATGATGGTTTTCTTTGATCCAGATAAATTATCAGATCTCTGTGTATTTACAGTTTATTGCTTCTACTTAATGGCATTTTTCGGAATCTTTATTTTAAGAAAGAAGCATTCTACACGCCCATTCAGTACACCACTTTACCCACTTGTTCCATTTATCGCTATTGCCGGGGGAATATTCGTTTTAATCAGCGAATTATTCAACGATCCAGCTGGGGTATTATTCTTCATCGGACTTGTAATTGTGGGGTTGCCAGTTTTTTACGCAGTCAAACGAATGGACCAAAAACGAATGAAATAAGAAAGTCGCCTTGCATGGCGGCTTTTTGCTTTCATTATTTTTTCAAAACAAAAAACGATCTTTTGATCGCTTAATATTGATGTATTTTATTATTCAAAACGGGTTTAATCTGTACTATATATGATACAATCCCAATCACGAGCCACACTAGCGCGTTCAAACAACTCATCCACAAGCTAGTATGATTAAGTTTAATGAAATTGACTACTTCATAAAACGGAAAGCCATAACTGATAATCATGAGCCACTTAGGATATTGAGAAACAAGCACTAAAACTCCAGAAACAATTGTGATAATTGAGATGAACAAATTTGCAAAAAAGTAGGGATTGCTCATTTGCCAAGATAGGCTCCAACCCGTAAAACCTAAAATCGTCCCAAAAATACACGCCAGCGGCAAAATAGTCAAACTCTTCAATAAGATAGTCAATGATAATCCTAACGGCCAGAGTAAGACTAGGTTAATTACACCTAAAACAATTCCAGCAATTAAAGAAGTGAGGGCCTTGGTTTTCCAATAATAAAAACTGTACGGACGCTTGGAAATTACCTCGATATCAATTTTCAAATTCGCATCGGTAATTAAAAGCTGTGACATGGCTTGCAGCGACAAAGCTGCACTGTCAATCACCACTGAAGCTGCTGCCACATACCAATTGAAGCTGTTGCTATATTGAAGATCAATTAACACCAGTAGCAAAATATTGATAATTGGGAGAAGCAAGAAATAAACGAATCTTGTCCTCCAATTCGATAAAAATGAAAGTGAAGAAAATTGCGTTGCCATTATATTATTTTCAACGTTCCTTTCTTTCTAGCTAAATCATTGATTCTTCTAACCATGACTAGAATCAACACGATCCAAATTGCTAAACTACAAATATAAGCGCCAATATTGATGGCCACACTTGAATAAAGCAAAACCTTTACGGGCATCGTCATTGGTAAAAAGTACTGTGATACATTCATTAAAGGTAAAGTAAGGGCTTTGTTTCCAAAAAGCCCCGTTAAAAGTAAGATTGGCACATCAATCAAAGCTTCATAGACCAAGGCATTTGGCGTCAAAGTAAAGAAAGCCGCAATCAAGATGTCAATCGTTGTAGCCCCAATCCATAACAAAATCACCATTATGATAAACTTCAAATCAATTTCCCCAGTAGAAACGGAGAAAACTTTAGCCAAAAGCCAAGCTAAAGGGAAAGAAATCAAGCCATAACTCGACGCAGGTAAAAGGAGTGCAATTAGCGATCCGCGCTCGTCATAACGCGTATTAACAATATAAGGAAGCGTACCTTGAAATCTCTGATAGCCGATACTTCCAGCCGCCGTTGTGCATGATGACCATAAACCAAACACAGCACTTCTAATCCAAACCATAGGATCGTTTAAGCCATGATTAGCGTAAGCAATTGTATATTGCAGAATGAAAATACTGACTGTGCTAGTGATCGTCAGCCAAAAGAAGTACTGATTTGAAATGTAAAGTTTGAATTGAAACCAAAATAATCGTAAAAATCTCATCCATTATCTCCGTAATTGTGGTGCCAAAGCCAAGTAAGATTCTTCCAAGGTAGCAGGTCGATCAATGCGCTTCACTTTAGACATTTCCACGATATCTTCCACAGTTCCTTTAGCGTGAATTTTACCAGCACCAAGTAAAACAATCTGATCAGACAGAGCTTCAACTTCCGACATCATGTGACTAGTTAGCAGAATGCTGATCCCTGATTGCGCCAAGTTCTTTACTACATTTCTAATATTGGTAGCAATCTCGACATCCAAGCCATCAGTAGGCTCATCAAGAAGCAATAATTGCGGATTGCCCAGAAGTGCCCGCGCAATGTGCATCCGCTGTTTCATCCCTTTTGAGAAAGGTCACCATTATAAAATAGCTGTGCAATTTTTTCTAACGATTTATTTGAGTCTAGCATATCCGAATCATCCAAATAACGATTAAAAAACTGAGTAAAATTAATCTTATTAAGTAATAAAATACGGATAAAATCTGATACTTTTATATCTTGTTCTTCACTTTCTATTCGAGAATACTGAGAGACTGATAAGACTCCTTGTAAAAATTCTTTTTGCGTCAGATTTCTATTCTTACGCTCTATCTTTAAATATCTACCAATTTTATAATCAGACATGTTAACTCCTTCTTCCTACCTCTTGCTCATACTAATTCTAGGTAAGAGTATACTGGAAAATTTTGTAATTGAATTCATACAAATAAATAGATAGTAATTCATTATTAATTTGATCAAATAATAATTTATGAAATATATACATTTAGCTGACAAAGCGTTACCTTTTGACTTAAGAAAAGAAATTAATTTTTTGACAAAGCAAAATCCCTTCAGAGGGGATTTACTTTGATTATTATTTTTTTGAATATAGAATGTAAATAGAAATTGTGATGAGGAAAGGATGACAAATAGGATTATCGTAAATTATCTTGTTTTACCTGAATAATACTTTTTATTGTTCTAAATATATTGTTTAGGACAATGTATAAATGATACAAAATAAATAATTCGAGAGGAAATTGAAAAGAGATAAATAAAACAATGAAATCTAAAAAAACTCTTATAGCTACACTTGCTACAACTTCAATAGCAGCTTTACTTGCCTTAAATCCAATTACTATTAATGCCGCAACTAAATCGGTAAATCCTACCCAGATTCAAAAGAATGATAAACAATATGTAATTAAAAATTCTCCTGAACTTAGTAAATGGGGTTATATCGTAAATGTTAATTCTTCTGAACAGCCTGTCTTTGTTGGTAAAGACAGCTATAAAAAAATGCTAAATAATCAATTTTTCAAGGGTTCAAAAGTTGCTAATCCTAAAAAAATTAAAAATGTCAGATTTAAAATTGTTAAAACTATGACATTTAAGAACGCAAATGGCGGTACACCACAATATTTAATTACATCTAAGAATCATAAATACAATGCTTGGACTACAGATGGAGAATTGCGATATTACGCCATCAATAGAAAGGCTCTTAAAGCAGTCGTTACACCATTAAAAAGAATACATAAAAGAAATTATGAAGGATTGCATAATCGAGAGATTAAAAACAAGCATGATTTTAACTTAGCAGTTAAGGCAGCTAAAAAGTTAAAAGGAAATCAGCGTAAATTCATTTTGACATCATTGAATCAAATGAAAAAAAATAGCAGCACCGAAAATGCGATAAGCAATCTATTAGCATGGAGTGTTGATGGATCCTGGAAGCTGAACGGATAAAATATACTAATTCACATATATAGATAGAAAGCGATAAATTGTTTTAATAGAACGGTTTATCACTTTTTTATTTATAATTGACTATAAAAAATCTACATAGCAATTGAGGTAATTCAATGAAAATTAATGAAGCATTAAAGGCGTTAAGAAAAGACCTAGATTTAACGCAAAAACAAATGATTAAGGGAACAGATATTACCGTAACACATTATTCTAAAATGGAAAAAGGACAAAATAGAATCTTTATTGATGATATATTTAAAATCTTAAAATGTAGAAATATTTCAATTAGTTATTTCTTTACAAGATATTTTAATGAAAATAATCGACTTAATTATTCTGAAAAGCTAAATTTAGCCTTTTATAATAAAAATTTAGATGAGGCCAAAAAAATAAAGAAAGAAATTTTTCATGATAAAAGTACAACATATGAATTAAAAGATAGAGCAATATTAATTTTAGATGCTTTAAAGCAAAATTATAATTATGAAATTACCGAAGAAGTTATGAATTATTTTTTTAGATATAAAGATTGGACACAGAATGATGAGGCAATAATTATACTAGGTAATTCAATAAGAATTGATAATTTAATGAGTATGAAACCTCTATTATTAAAATTAGTAAAGAAGTATCCCAATTTAAATACTCATACAATAGAAAAACAACGTAGATTAGCTACAGTTGGAATTAATTATCTTTATACCCTGAGAAAAGCTCAAAAACAGTTAGATAATCCAACTACAAAAATATTAGACTGGCTAAAAACTATGTCTAATTTTCCAGAATTAGGTATATTAAAAGAATTATATGTATATTTCATGGCAGTATATACTGATCAAACTAATATTTCTCAAAATATAAAACAGGTTTTAAAAATATCTGGATATAAAAATATAAGTGAAAATTTACCAAATTAAAACTAGTTACAAAAAAGATGATCCTTAATGTTGATTTAGATTCCTATGATGATTTCAACGAGTTAGGTGAAGCTTTTGAAAAGAAATTTCCCGGGAAATTCTCGACCTTAAAGTTAGGTCATGGCATTATAAAAGTAATCAACAGTACCGCTTTGATTGATTTTGCCCGAGAATGGTTCGACAAGAAAGACCACCAACTTGGTAATGCAGTAGACTAAAAAAGAGTAGCCTCATGGCTACTTTTTTGCTCTCTTATTCTGTTGTTTGGTAGTTTTTGTTTGCTTTTAATAGGGGTTTTTATATATTGAATTTTACGTTCGTTATCTTATGCTAAAATATCAATTAGCTAAAAAGTGGAGAGGAAAAAATAAAAATGAAATCATTAAAGTTAATAATCATCTTAGCTAGTTTGTTAGGATTAACGGGATGCCATATATCTTACAATGGTTCAGCACCAAACACAACCACTGAATGATTCTGATTATTATTTCTATTCCAATTCTTAAATCCTTATTGGTTGAAAGTCTTCGTAACATTATTCTTCCCTCTATAAATTATGTAACAGATTAAGCATAGCAAGATAAGCCAAATCGTATTACATTTGACAAATGACACATTCCATTTAACCTGACCTATCCAGATATAGTAGAAATCATTGGCTAAATATTTTACTGGTATACAACTGGAAATAGCACGTAAGTTTTTCGGTAAGGAACTATACTGCACAAAAACACCTACAACCATAAACAATATAAACATTATAGTCATTCCTACAGGCATTAAAGCTTTAATCTCTGGTATTATTAAGCTCAACAATAAACCAAACATAAGTAAAACTATCGCACAATATAATAATTGAATAAAAAAGTAGCACAAATATTCTATACTCGGGAATCTTAAGTTATATATACTTTTTCCTACTATTAACTTTTTATTTAAATTATTTTTTATTATTAAATCTATAGTTCCAGACTTTAATTCTTCTTGTGATAGATTAAAGCTCTGCATTGTATCCCCTAATTTACTTTTTACAACAATTATAGGATGCTGAGGAGATAATTTGATATTAAAAAAATTGTCTTGCAAAGTAGTACTATCACTGTCAGATTCTATTTTGGCACCTGAAGATGATAAATTTTCGTCTAATACAAAGGAATTAGAATTATCTCTTATCGACCATCTTGGATTGCTTACAGGTAATTCCCTAAACTATGCTACATCAGACTGTGAAATATCTGTTTTAGGTAAAATATATTCATTTATAACCTACAATTTTCCTGTTACTTTAACTAGTTTGTCAGCTTTTACAGTATTACATGCGAAAGTTGATAATAAAATTATGCCCAAACTCAATGCTAAAGATGCTAGCCTTACTTTAAGATTAAACTTCATAGTTCATCATTTCCTTTCAAGAGAATCAGTATTACATTATGGCAAAACTGGATAATCTACGATAATCACTAAGATCAACTTCCTTCTAAAAAATATTTGATTAAAGCATACACTTAAATTATAAGAAACGGTGAAAAGCTCTATGTCAATTATTAGCATAATATTAATTTTTATTTCATTAGGAAGTTTAGCCATTCCAAAAGTAAGAATACACTCACACTTACGACTAATTTTTTTAGTATCATTTGCTTTGGGGCTAATACTATTAGGAATATCTATTGCCACATTTCTTAATATGTAAATAATTCTAGTTATTGCATTACTTTAAAAGATAAACTTTTTTTAAAGATACCTTTTCACACATACACCTCAAAAAATCTAAACTGCGTTTAGATCTCTCTTAATGTAAATTAATAAAAACTTCTTTTAAATAAAATACAAACAAATACAACAAAAAACAGGCTCTAAAACCTGTTAAATCACCATATTTAGTATCCCTAAACTTAACTCAAACACACTCTAAACACCATATATTTTTCTGCGTGTTTTAATTGTGTTAATTTCATAATAATTCAAAGTAACAAAAAAGCCTTTCAAATCAAGCTTTATTGAACTTCTTTGAAAGACTTAAGCGTATTTCTAATGCTGACTAGAAGCATAGAGGTTCTAGTCAACATCCTTGATATATCAATATTTTTAATAGACACGATACTTGCGAAGTGCAAATAAAGTGCATTTTTAACTAACAATTCCAAAGTTGAGAATTTTCTTTATAAGATTCTCGATTTTCCTTTATGTAAGTTGAAAGAAAAACTTGAATAGTATTTCCCATTCTTTGGCAAGCATACATATTAGATATGCGATTGTCATTACCAAGTTTGCTCATTATCACCCTGATCATATGAATTTATGATCAAAGTATTCAATTAGTGACCGTTAAAATATTACTAATGTCAGTAGACGGAAATTATTTATTTTTTAAATAAAATAAAACCAAGTTGAAAATCAACTTGGTTTTTTGGCTTAATTATTAAGATTTTCTAGAGCTACTTATGAATTAATAGCTAAATTTACCAGCATACTGGTAAATGCTACATACAATGTAGTTCTATTACTAACCTCTTTAGTAAAGTTTATTAATATAAAATACGTTCTATCTCGATTTTTCGAACAAAACAACCCATTCTGTAAAAATATTAATTACAATCTTATTTATTAAGTTGAGCAAATAATTCTTTCAAATCATCATCCTTAATAAAGTAGTACGCCATTTTCCCTCTTTTTTCACGACCTAAAATATTCTCGTCGTAAAGCTTTCTTAAATGGTGTGAAGCAGTAGCAATACTACAATCCAAAATATATGCAATATCACAAACACAGAGTGATTCTTGTGCAATCAATGAAAAAACGATTTTTAATTTCTTTTCATCAGAAATCTTAGATAATGCATAAAAGTATTTCTTTATATTTGGTTTGCCAAGAAAGTCTGAAACTTTTATCACTTTATCTGTTTCTACTAATGTTTGGTCACAAGTGATATCAGCTTTATCTAAAACGTCCATAAGTTTACCTCACTCATTATTTGAATAAATTAATTATAAATTGAATTGATCCATTTTCAATTAAAACAGAACCGCCAATAAAAATATAGACGAATCCTATGAACCAACAACTATATTTTTCAAGAACCGCACCTATAGTAGGAACATTAGCCATCTTTTGAGCAACAAAAACTAACAAGAAAATCATTATCAAAAATACAATCAAAGTTATCACTAAATTCAATGGTGTCAAACTAATGAAGTAAGGTACAAATAGTCCAATATTATCAGCCCCACAACTTACGATAGTAATGAACATAAGAGTTCTTATTAAATTCATTTTATTATTACTATTCAGTTCCTTATTGGCCATCTTTTCACCATCGGAGTCACCAAAAATTAAAGCCTTTAATCCTAAAAATATAGGGATTATTCCAAGTAGTCCTAATAACCGCTTATCAGGAACATAATGCAATATAAAAGCAAAGAATAAACTAACTAGTATTAGAACATCAGATCCAAGGAATTGTCCTATATAAATGTCTCTAATACCTTTTTTGTCTTTAATTTTGGCAAAGAAGAGCATCAAAATTATTAATAAATCTATAGCGGTACTACTATATGTGATTGCACTGGTAATAATAGTTTTTAACATTTTATTTCGATTTCCTCCAAATAACATTCAAATCTACATTTGAATGTTATTTTGGAATATTTGCATCTAAATGTCAAGATATCTTTATTTTTTTCTTTAAAAAGTAAAAAGATCATGGTCTACATGACCATGATCTTTATCATTACATTATTCCGCTCTTAAAACCGTGTGCAAAAATTGCACTTTAATAATTTAACTGCGTGCACTTAGTGTGCATCATTTTTCTTTACGTAAAAAAATTAGCCTTAACTTATCTTCATAAAACGTTGATAAATCAAAGCTAATCAATCTAAATGAATCTTTATAATGCTGACTAGAGGATTCGAACCTCCGACCTCATCATTACTAGTGACGTGCTCTGCCAACTGAGCTAAGTCAGCAACTTCTTGTTGTCTCACCCGACAACGATATTAATTAAACCATATAAATGAGACTTGCGCAAGTCTTTTTCGAAACTTTTTTCAACTTTTTTCGTCATTCCAGCATTTTAGCCCTTTCTATACTACAATTGAGGTGATTAATCAGTTTTAGATTTACAAAAAGAGGGATCTTAATGATTAAATTTGCATATTTTGCTCCACTTGCAACTCAATTAGATTGGCTCTTAAGAATTTTTGTAGCTGCCATTTGTGGTGCTTTAATTGGGTATGAACGAGCAATTCAAAGAAAAAGCGCTGGAGTTAGGACTCACATCGTCGTTGCCGTTGCTTCAGCTTTGTTCATGATTGTTTCTAAATATGGCTTCGAGGATATTCTGGGGCTGCGCGGGATATCTCTTGACCCATCAAGAATTGCCGCTCAAATTGTTACCGGTATTTCTTTCATCGGTGCGGGGACAATTTTAGTTAGAAAAGAACAAATTTCTGGCTTAACTACGGCCGCCGGTGTCTGGGCAACTGCCGCCATTGGGATGGCCGTTGGTGGTGGCATGTACCTCATCGGAATTTTAGCCACGGGCTTCCTATTTGTTGTTCAGATGATCTTCCACGATGATTCACTTATTGATAAGATTATTGTTCATATTCGCTTTAACCTTCAAATTGAAGCCGCTAACAAACATCATATTCTCCAAAAAATTAAAGAAGAACTTGCTGCCAATCAAGTAGAAAACATTTCAGTCAAAATTTTAGATGTTAGTGATGAGAAAATCATCTTTTATGTAGATGGAATCATTAACAATAAGCAAGATGAAAACGATATCATTATGGCACTAAGAAAATATCCTGACATTAAAAGGATTAGTTACACTCGTGGTGGTAAATAGTCAGTTAGGAATCTCTTAAGAAGAACCTGATAAAGAAGGTTCTTTTTTGTTAGAAGTAAATTTTGCGCTAAAATGTTAATATTACTTATTATCTTAGAAAGGATGAAAAAATGGCTGGATCACTTGATTATTTACGCTGGCGTGGGGATCTAAGTTTTAAAGAAATGCCCTTCAACAGTGTAGATGCATCACTATTTTCTTCTATTATTTATCTACCTGTCGACAAATCTGCCGCAGGCCATACTTTAAGTGAAGTTGCTGAAAAGCTGCAACATATGGAGTCATTTCAACATCAAATGCATGATGAAGCTGGAGCCCAAGTTTTACTTTTACCTAAAAGTCCGCGCTTAGGTCGTATCAAAATTTTAAATTGGACTAACAAAATCGGCAAGAAACCTGCTCCCTTGCAATTTACCGCTGCCACATTTCGTTTAAATAAGAACACAATTCTAATTTCTTATCGTGGAACTGACAGCTCGATGATTGGTTGGAATGAGGACATGAATATGAATTATATGCCTGAAGTCTACGGTCAAAACGTCGCAGCCCGCTATTTAAACGCAATTGCGGAACGTTTTCCTAAGGATAAAATTTACTTAGTAGGACACTCTAAGGGTGGAAATTTTGCTCAATTTGCCTTAAGCGCTGCTAGCCCCGATCTTCAAGATAGAATTGTAAAAGCGCTCAGTTTTGACGGCCCCGGATTTTACCGTCAAGTTTATTCTAGTCCTGGCTTTAAGCGTACAATTTATAAAATGAAGACTTATCTGCCTGAAAGTTCTATTATCGGTACCATGCTCGATCATCCTGAACGAGTTTTAATTGTTAAAAGTGATGCCCCCATGAAAGACCAACACGATCCGCGTAGATGGCGTGTAGCTAGAAACAGTTTTGTATTAGCAGATGGGTTAACGATTGGGGCTCGAATTTTGCGGCATTCATTAATTCACTTTAATCATTCTATTCCTGATGAAAAACGTGGTGAAATGTTCTCTGCCTTATTTGATGCTTTTGAGAACTCCGATATTAATGACATGAATCAACTTACTACTCATAAACTACTGGGAACGTATCGTTTAGGTCATGTTATTATGTCTCTTGAACCAAGTTTGCGTCAAATCATCACTAGCATGTTTAATGATATTTGGACCACCTACCGGCGCAATTTGAATTTACCTTTTATTGATGGACGCTTTCGTTATTATCCAAAAAGCAATGATTCCAATAAGGCGCCTATCTTCTTTGAATTTTATGATCCACAAAAACCAAGTCTTAAATTGCCTTTTGTTTTAATAAAACAAAATAAAAAACTCAAGCATCTTCATGATGATGAGTAATGTTTCATGTGTAACACAAACACTCTATTAGAGAAATATCTAATAGAGTGCTTTTTGATCTAAGGATTCATTTTTATTTATAAGTTATAAATCAAATTCTAATTTGTTTTACGATTCATCATACTGAGAACAAATGAAACAATCAATACTAGAATTACTGCTCCTAGTATCGATGGCACAATTGCCATTCCTGCTACTTGGGGTCCCCACGCACCAAGTAGCGCTTCACCAAGTGATGAACCGATAAGACCGGCTAAAATATTAGCAATCCAGCCCATTGATTGACCTCTGCCTGTAAGTGCACCAGCTATTAAACCGATCACACCTCCGACAATTAACACCCAAATCCAGTGTAACATATTAGGTCACCTCGTTTTCATTATCGAGTTTCTTTTTTATATCGTCAGCTTTTTTCTTAGCTTTGCCTTTGGCTTGTTGGGCTTTACCTTCAGCTTCACGTAGCTTATCGCCCGTAACTTTGCCTTCAACTTCTTTTACTTTACCGACAACTTTGTCTTTAAGACCCTTATCTTTAACCATATTGCTGTTCCATCCTTTCTTTTATTATTCTGATTTTAACTATTAAAAGCCTGGTGGACTCACCTCATCTTTCTTAACTATATTTTTACTTGTTGTCTTAATGATACTCTATCGATGACATGGTGTCACTAAAAAACAGAAAAAAAGGCTTAACTTAAGGAATAGTTTAGAAGTTAAGCCTTTAAGTTGCTTTTTAGAACGTTATCTGTTACTTCAAGAGAGTTTTTGCCAATTCAAAATCTCCCAAAGTAGCCGAACCGTTATTTGCGACAGCCGGGCGCACAATTAACTCATCTAAATCTGGAGTAGCAACATAATTATTATTGAATTTATCAAAGTATTTGCGAACCTTTACCAAATCATCTTCGTTTAATACAGATCCACCAACAACCATTACATCTGGACGCGCACTCATATAAACATTAAAGAGCATTTGTGCCACGTAATATGCAACATAAGTAAACACTTCATTGTCACGAGATAACTTTTCACCAGGGATTCCCGTACGGCCTTCAAGAGAAGGACCTGCAGCCATTCCTTCCACACAATCTGCACCATGGAAAGGACATTTTCCTTCATAATTATCCCCAGGATAGCGTTTAATAAGCATATGGCCCATTTCAGGGTGATTATTAAGACCGAGGAACTTTCCACCTTGAACAATTCCTGCACCAACCCCGGTACCAATAGTCACATAGAAATAGCTCTTAGTGTCATCTTTACCACGAGCAATATATTCACCGTAACAAGAAGCATTCACATCCGTGGTCATAATTACTGGAATACCTAATTCTTTTTCAAAAAAGCCTTTTACATTGGTACCTGACCAGCCGCGTTTTGGAGTATCCAAAATATAGCCAAAAGTGTGGGAATTAGGATTAATATCGATTGGCCCAAATGTTCCAATTCCTAAAGCATCTACTGGATGCTTTTTAAAGAATTCCGCACTCTTTTTTAAAGTTTCATCTGCAGCAGTAGTAGGAATACGATCGGTTGCAACAGTTTCGCCAGTTTCTACATCTTGAACAGCAAGAATAAATTTAGTGCCTCCTGCTTCAATACTACCTACATATTTTTTATCTGCCATTAGTTTCATCCTTTTCTCTTCATGTTTTTCTCAATTATATTGATATTATCATTTTATGTAAATGCTTTCAATGTATGTTAATAAAAAGTTAGACATACAAAAAGGCATCCCTTAAAGGATGTCTTTTTATTTATCAGGTGCATCATGCACATAATCCAAGTTAGAAAAACGATTATATGGCTTTGAAAACATCAATTTTACCGTCCCACGGCTACCAGAACGGTTCTTCTCAATAATTACCTCTACTTCACCATTATCCTGCTCAGGAGCCACTTCAGAGCTATCTGCGTCATCCTCTCCTTCATCCCGATAATAATCATCACGATATAAGAAAGATACAATATCGGCATCCTGTTCAATAGAACCAGATTCACGAATATCAGACAGGACAGGGCGTTTATCTTGACGCTGCTCAACAGAACGAGATAACTGCGAAAGGGCAATTACTGGTACATGAAGTTCCTTGGCAAGCTTTTTTAATTGTCTAGAAATAGCTGAAACTTCTTGTTGACGAGATTCACTACGTGGTCCTTCAATTAACTGAAGATAATCTATCACGATTAAACCCAAATCTCCGGTTTCTTTTGCAAGTCTTCTTGACTTAGCTCTGATTTCACTCATTTTTATACCAGGAGTATCATCGATAAAAATTTTGGCATTAGCTAGTGACCCAGATGCCACAATTAATTTTCGCCATTCATCTTCATCCAGCTGTCCAGTTCGCAAGTGCTGAGAATTGATCAAGCCTTCTGAAGCAAGCATTCTTTGAACCAGCTGTTCACTACTCATTTCCAGTGAAAACATCGCCACTGATTTTTTATCATGAATTCCTACAAATTGAGCTACATTTAAAGCAAAAGAAGTCTTACCAACACCTGGACGCGCCGCAATAATGATTAATTCATCATCATGAAATCCTGTGGTCATTTTATCAAGCTCTTGAAACCCTGTTGCTAGACCCGTAACAGTTTCATCTTGCTCAGTTAAACGACTAATTTCATCAACAGTGTCATTCACAACTTCTTTAATATTCCGAAAGCCACCAGTATTATTTTCAGATGAAACATTCAAGATTTCACTTTCTGCATCATCCAAAATATCAGTAACATCGTCAGAATCATTAATCGCGTTGGAAATAATTTTTTGACTAGCTGAAATTAGTCTTCTTAAAAGAGCTTTTCTGTGGACAATCTGTGCATAATACGTAACATGCGCAGCCGTAGGAGTTGCCATGGCTAATTCAGAAATATATGCCACTCCTCCACTATCTTCCAACTGATTCTTTTTAGTCAGTTGGTCTCGAATAGTTAACGGGTCAATGGCAGTCTCCTCATCTGACAAGTCCAACATTGCTTGAAAGACATATTGATTAGCTCTTTCATAAAAATCGCCAGCTTGTAAAATACCACTTGCATCTGCTATAGCTTCAGGATCAATAAAAATTGCTCCTAAAACCGCCTTTTCGGCTACAGAATCATGTGGTACTTGCTGCGAGACAATATTATCCATTTACTTCACAACCAATTTATTTAACTAATCTTGCTCAGTGATGTGAACACGAATTTTGCCTTCTACACCTTTGAAAAGCTTAACAGGTACATTAGTGTAGCCTAATGATTTAATAGGCTCTGGAAGATTCAATTTACGCTTATCAATCTTAACACCATATTGCTTTTCTAAGCCTTCGACAATTTTCTTGCTAGAAATTGAACCAAAGAGACGAGCGTCTGTTCCAGCTTTTGATTTAAAGTTAACAACAGTATCATCTTTTTCAAGAATTGCCTTAATCTTTTCAGCTTCTGCCTTTTCGGCTTCATAAGCTGCTTTTTCATTAGCAGCAACTCGTTCTAAAGCGTGCATGTTAGCCTTGTTAGCAGGCTTAGCCATCCCACGCTTAAACAAAAAGTTTTGTGCGTAACCATCTGGAACATTTTTAACTTCTCCGCGCTTACCACGGCCTCTAACATCTTGAGTAAAAATAACTTTCATAGTTTTTCTCCTTTATTCATTTTCCTTTTCATACTCATCAATCGCCTTAAGCAATCGATTTTCTGCTTCTTCTACAGTCACATTCTTAATCTGCGTTGCCGCATTAGATAAGTGACCACCACCACCTAATTTTTCCATGATGATTTGAACATTAATCTTACCCATTGAACGAGCTGAGATTCCAATGGTATCTTGGCTACGCCTGGTTATTGCAAAACTAGCCTCAACATTTTTTAAATCTAGGGCAGTGTCAGCAGCCTGCGCAGTCACAATTGGATCAATAATTTTATCATTAGGTCCCACCAAGACAGCCATACCTGGACGAACCATTTTAAGAGTTGCAATCAGGTGGGTTTTCTCAAGAAAACTATCAATATCTTCTTTCAAAAGCTCACTTACAACGGCCGAACTAGCCCCAATTGAACGTAAATAGCTAGCTGCATCAAAAGTTCTAGTGCCAGTTCTTAACGAGAATTCCTTTGAATCTACTACAATACCCGCGAGCATTGCCGTTGCTTCCAAATTCGTTAAAACTCTCTTGCCATTAGCTGGTTGTTGGTATTCAATCATTTCTGTTACCAACTCACAAGCTGAAGAAGCATATGGTTCAACATATGTCAGCATTGGATTTTCTGGGAATTCTTCTCCACGTCTATGATGATCAATTACAATAATTCTATTCTTTAAACGATCATATAAATCTTGAGAATAAGTAATTGAATATTTAGAATGATCCACCATTACCAACAATGACTTGTCGGTTGCCTCCTCTAATGCTTCAGTCGGATCAATAAAAATATCATTATCCTCTTTAGCATGTTGCATTCTAGTAACTAAGCGACCAACATCGTAATTAGTTTTATTTGTATCAAGTACAAAATTAGCCTTTACACCGTGAAGACGAGCAATTTTTACTACACCAATTCCACTCCCCACAGAGTCCATATCTGGCCGTTGATGCCCAACAACAAAAACTCGATCGGCATCCTTAAACAACTCACTAATTGCTTGTGACACCATTCTAGCTCTAACTCGGGTTCTCTTTTCCATTGGATTAGATTTTCCACCATAAAAGTGGGCATCTTTTCCCGGTTGCCGTAAAACAACCTGATCTCCCCCACGTCCAAGGGCTAAATCAAGATTAGATTGAGCTTGGTTAGCAATTTCAGTTAAGGAATCACTACCAAAAGCGATCCCAATAGATAAAGTAAGTGGCGTATTGTTTCGACTAGTTTCCTGACGAACTTTATCAAGCACAGAAAACTTGTCTTCTTCCATTTTATCAAGATCTTGCATATGTGCTAACAATAAAAAGTGATCTTCATCAATTCTCTTCAAATAAGCGTTAAATTTTTTCGCATAATCACTCAAAGTATTCTGCACATAAGAACTCATACTGGTTAATTCTTGATCATGCATCGTTTCGCTTAATTCATCATAATTATCAATAAAGACCTGACCAATTGCTAAACGTTCGGCCTTATATTTCCTCTCGATTTGCGCATAACGCGTTATATCCAATAAATAAATTACACCTAGATTATCCTGAACAACCATTTCAAAATCATGGCCATCCCATCTCACAGTCTGATTTTCAGATGTTTTGGCTTTAATAGCTTCATTTAAAAGCTTATTTAAATTAGGATCCACTGACTCAATAGTGTGTCCAATTAAGTCGTCATTTTTTAAATATAATTGTAAATAAGGATTCACCCACTGAATTTGATGATCGGAATCATACAACAATATTCCTAAAGGCATTTTAATCATGGCCTCTTGTTCGCTTCGTTTGATCCGATACGACAAATTAACAGCAAAACTATTAGCATTATTTGCTAAAATATATGTCCCATAAATTGCAAAAGCAACAGTCAAAATAAATATTAAAATCAATGCTAATCCAAATATAGGGTTGATAATCATCCCAATAATACTTCCAATTAAAGAAAGTACCAAGATGATTATTACGGAAGCTGTCAGTCGCGAATCCTTAATAAACGCTGGTACTTCAAGCTTACGTAAAAAATCTTTCATTAAAGATCCTTCCTAAATCATAGTAAACTACTTCAGTATCATTATACCTTATCACACAACCCTTATGAAAACCAAAGAAAATTTATGTACAAAAAAAGCCTAGCCTTTCAGCTAAACTTTTTTATTTTACGTATTATTACTGACTAATTAGTCTTCAGCAACAAATGGCAACAAGCCCATAATACGAGCTCTCTTAATTGCATTTGCAACCTTACGTTGGTTCTTTGCGCTAGTGCCAGTGACACGACGTGGTAAAATCTTACCTCTTTCTGAGATAAAACGTTTCAACAGATCAACGTCCTTGTAGTCAACATATTCAATATGGTTAGCTGCAATGTAGTCAACCTTACGACGACGACGGCCGCCTCTTCTTTGTTGAGCCATATCCCTAGGTCCTTTCTTTAAATTCTTATTTTAGAATGGTAAATCATCATCCGAAATATCAATTGCATCCCCTGAGCCAGAAAATGGATCCTGTGGCTTAGGAGCTGAACTATTGGTATTTGGTTGAGAAGGTCTATCATTATTTTGGAAATTGTTAGTATTTTGAGTGCCAGCATTTCCGCTAGTTGGTGTATAACCGCCGTTTTGACCGCGATTTTCACGATCTCTACGGGATTCGAGTAATGCGAAGCTATCTACGACAACTTCAGTTACATATACTCGTTTACCATCTTTATCATCATAACTTCTGGATTGAAGTCGGCCATCAATTCCTACTAGCGATCCCTTTGAAGTGAAGTTAACAAAGTTTTCTGCTGACTTTCTCCAAATTACACAGCTAATAAAATCCGCTTCTCTCTCGCCTCGAGCATTTGTATATTGACGATCAACAGCAAGAGTAAACGTAGCAACCGAGATTCCACTCCCAGTAGTACGCAATTCAGGATCACGCGTTAAACGTCCGGTAAGTACAACTCTATTAATCATACTTGATTACCTTTCCTTTCCTAAATTACGGTTCGATGATAATTATTTGTCTAACTTAACAGTCATTGAACGTAAAATGGCGTTATCAATCTTTGACAAACGACCAAATTCGTTAACTGCGTCAGCGTTGTCAGCAGTGAAAGTCATGATGTGGTAAGTACCCTCACGATACTTATCAATTTCGTATGCAAAACGACGCTTGCCCCAGTCTTTGGATTCAACCATAGTACCATTGTTGTCTGCGATAACCTTATCGTAGTTTTCAACAAGAGCCTTCTTTGATTCTTCATCGATGTCAGGCTTAATGATGTAAGTGATTTCGTACTTAGTAGTTGCCATAAACTATTGCACCTCCTTCTGGACTAAATGGTTCTTTCGAATTAAGAACAAGGAGTAATGGAAAATATTACTCGCAATGTCTAATTCTAGCATATAAATAAAAAATTACCAAACAATTTCGCGTGATCCAGAAAATTTTTTATTCCGTAATTAAATACGCAAAAAAGTTCGATAATTTTTTATAAATTAAATTTCTATTCGTCTACTTCTTCAATATTATCTTGATCTTCTTCATTTGGAACAATTGCAAGACTGGCTACTTTGTTGTCTCCACTTACCTTAATTAATCTCACACCCATCGTGCTTCGACCAGTTTGAGAAACATCATCGGTCTTAAAACGAATCATAATTCCATCAGTAGTAATCACCATAATATCATTAGTTCCATCAATTACGGTAACTCCAGCAAGAGGTCCATTTTTCTCAGTTACATTTGAAGTCTTAATTCCTTTTCCGCCACGACCCTTAATTGGATATTCGCTAGCAGAAGTACGCTTACCATAACCTTTTTCAGAAATTACCAAAACATCATCATTTGGCTTAATAACTTCTGATCCAACAACATAATCATGATCACGTAAATTAATTCCACGAACACCAGCAGCAGTTCGACCCATTGGACGCACATCCCCTTCATTGAAGGTTACTGCATAGCCTAAATGAGTACCGATTAAAATATTTTGCTTACCATCAGTGGTTAATACATTACTCAATTCATCTCCATCACGAAGAGTAAGTGCAATCAAACCACTATTTCTGATGTTAGAAAATTCACTGACATGAGTACGTTTAACAGTTCCCATCTTGGTGATGAAGAACAAATAGTTATCGTCTGCATCTTGTGGGATATTAATCACTGTTTGAATCTTTTCGCCTTTTTCAAGTTGAAGCAAGTTAATAATTGGTAATCCCTTAGCAGTTCTACCATATTCAGGAATTTCATAAGCTTTTTTCGAGTAAACCTTACCCTTGTTAGTAAAGAACAAAAGCATATCGTGAGTGCTTGAGTAAATCAGATGCTCAGTAAAGTCACCATCTTGCACTCCCATACCTTTAATTCCCTTACCTCCACGATTTTGGGTCTTAAATTCATTGATTGGCATTCTCTTAATATAGCCACTATGAGTAAGAGTTAAAAGTACATTTTGGCGTTCAATTAAATCCTCATCTTCAATTGAAACAACTTCACTAGCTCCAATTTCAGTGCGACGATCATCACCATAACGCTTTTGAATATCTAATAATTCATCATAAATAATTTTATCGATTCGTTCAGGTCTAGCCAAAATATCCTTAAAGTCCGCAATTTTTACTTGTAAATCTTGATATTCAGATTCAACTTTATCACGTTCCAGTCCAGTTAAACGAACCAAGCGCATATCTAAGATAGCTTGGGATTGTTTATCGTCTAGGCCAAAACGACTAATTAAAGCAGCTTTGGCTACATCGCTAGATTGACTAGAACGAATAATTTTTACAATTTCATCGATATGGTCCAGAGCAATTCGCAAACCTTCAAGAATGTGAGCGCGAGCCTCAGCCTTCGATAATTCAAATTTTGTACGGCGAGTCACAACATCTTCTTGGTGATTCAAGTAATATTCAAGCATCTGTTTTAAAGTTAAGAAGTGAGGGGCACCATCTACAATTGCCACCATGTTCATTCCGAAATTAGCTTGCATTTGTGTTTCTTTGAATAAATTATTCAACACTACACTTGCACTTGCATCCCGGCGAATATCAATTGTGATTCTCATACCAGTTTGATCAGATTCATCGCGAACACCAGTAATTCCATCAATGATTTTTTCACGAGCCAAATCAGCAATTTTCTTAACTAATTCTGCTTTATTTACCATGTACGGAATTTCACTTACGATAATTCTTTCACGACCATTTTTCTCGATTTCGATGCTAGTTTTAGCCCGAACGACAATATTCCCTTTACCAGTGTCATAAGCACGATAAATACCACCGCGCCCCATAATCGTCCCACCAGTAGGAAAATCTGGGCCTGGGATAGCCTTCATCAAATCCTTAGTTGTTACATCCGGATTCTTCATCAACATATGCAAACCACTAATTACTTCACGTAAATTATGTGGTGGAATGTTGGTTGTCATCCCAACAGCGATTCCGTTTGCACCATTTACAAGTAAGTTAGGAATACGAGCAGGTAAAACAACTGGCTCACTTTCAGTGTCATCATAATTTCGTTGCCAATCAACAGTATTTTTATTGATATCACGCAACATTTCCATGGCAATTTTACTCATACGGGCTTCCGTATAACGCATGGCAGCTGGTTCATCCCCATCGACTGAACCAAAGTTACCATGACCATCAACGAGCATGTAACGATATGAGAAGTCTTGTGCCATATGAGCCATCGCTAAGTAAATTGAAGAGTCACCATGTGGGTGAAATTTACCCATAACTTCCCCAACAATTCTGGCTGATTTCTTATATGGCTTATCTGGAGTAACTCCTAGTTCGCTCATACCGTATAAAATACGACGCTGAACTGGTTTTAAACCATCACGAACATCAGGAAGTGCACGCGCAACAATAACTGACATGGCATAGTCTAAAAATGAGCTACGCATAGTACTAGTTAGGTCAACATTGCGGATTCTACGATCTTGAGTTTGATTATCGTTATCCATTTAATCCCCCTTAAGCATCTAAGTTTTCAACATACTTAGCATTCTTTTCAATAAAGTCACGTCTAGGTGCAACTTCGTTACCCATCAACAATTCAAAAACTTCATCAGCATCTTTAGCGTATTCAGGACTTACACGATCCAATCGACGATTTTCAGGATTCATGGTAGTTTCCCAAAGTTGTTCTGGATCCATTTCCCCAAGTCCTTTATAACGTTGAACAATTGGCTTAGGGCTAGGTTGCAAGCTACCTAAATAATCATGAAGCTCTTCATCTGTATCAAGATATTTAATTACTTTACCTTGACGAACTTGATAAAGAGGTGGACGAGCAATGTACACATATCCTTTTTCAATCATTGGACGCATGTAGTTGTAGAAAAGCGTAAGTAATAAGGTTCTAATATGTGCCCCATCCACATCGGCATCAGTCATAATAATCAATTTATGGTAGCGAGCCTTATTCACATCAAAGTCTGCGCCAAACCCTGTGCCTAAAGCTGTGAATAATGATCTAATTTCCTGGTTAGCTAAAATTCGATCCATGGAAGCTTTTTCCACATTTAAAATTTTTCCTCGAATTGGTAAAATCGCTTGAGTCAAACGAGATCTACCTTGCTTAGCAGAACCACCGGCAGAGTTACCTTCGACGATAAACAATTCAGAAATACTTGGATCATTACTGGTATTGTCAGCTAATTTACCTGGTAAGTTAGCAATTTCAAGACCAGATTTCTTACGAGTAACTTCACGGGCACGCTTAGCCGCATTTCTAGCTCTTTCGGCAAGTTGAGCCTTTTCCACAATCTTACGACCCACACTTGGGTTTTCCATTAAGAAACGGCTGAATGTTTCAGAGAAGGCTTTATCCACAGCAGTCCGAGCGTTAGAATTACCCAGTTTAGTCTTGGTTTGACCTTCAAATTGAGGGTTTGGGTGCTTTACAGAAACGACCGCAGTCATACCTTCACGGATATCCTCACCTGAAAGATTATCGTCTTTATCTTTTAAGATTTTAGCCTTATGGGCATAATCATTTACTACACGAGTTAAAGCTGTCTTAAATCCAGCTTCGTGCATCCCACCTTCATAGGTATGGATATTATTAGCAAAAGTCATTAATGTTGTTTTATAGCCATTTGTATATTGCAAAGCCACTTCAACATTAATCCCATCATAGTCGCCTTCAACATAAATTGGTTCATCAAATAACTTTTCTGCATCTTTGTTTAAAAATGCAACGTATTCTTTAATTCCCCCTTCAAAATGGTAAACGTCGGTTTCAGCTGTTTCCTTACGTTTATCGGTGAAGGTTAACTTTAATCCCTTGTTTAAAAAGGCTAATTCACGAATACGATTCTTTAAAATCTTATCGTCAAAAACAGTAGTTTCAGTGAAGATATCAGGGTCTGGATAAAAATGAACAATTGTCCCATGTTCACTCATTGGCACTGTACCTACTTGACGCATTTCGTCCTTAACACGTCCATGATCAAAATCAATAGCGTACTTTTTGCCATCTCTCATAACAGTAACATCAAGCTTTGTGGATAAAGCATTCACAACTGATGCTCCTACCCCATGAAGACCACCAGATACTTTATATCCACCACCGCCAAATTTACCACCTGCGTGTAATACTGTGAATACTGTTTCCAACGCTGGACGACCAGTTTTTTCTTGAATATCCACAGGAATTCCACGACCATCATCTTGAACTGTAACACTACCATCTTCATTTACAGTTACTTCAATTTTTGTTGCAAATCCAGCAAGACGCTCATCAATACTATTATCAATTACTTCCCATACCAAATGATGAAGCCCTTGAGAACTAGTGGAGCCAATATACATACCAGGACGCTTTCTAACAGCTTCAAGTCCCCCTAAAACTTGAATTTGGCTGGCATTATATTTATCTGCTTCTTGTTCGTATTTTTTAACTTTATCAAGATCTTTATTGTCTTTATCAGCCATTTAATACTCCTTTTTATACTATTTCCCCATTTTTAACATGATATATTTTGGGTTCGTTTACTATTTCCCAGGAAATACCTTCCAAATCTGTGGTAGTAATAAAAGTTTGAGTTTTCCCGTGAATATAATTTAAAAGCGAACTTTGACGCTCATGGTCTAACTCACTCATTACGTCATCTAATAATAAAATTGGATATTCATCAGTTAAATGATGAATCAGACTTATTTCAGCCAACTTTATTGCCAGGGCAATAGATCGTTGCTGGCCTTGAGATGCATATAAATGCGCATTCTTCTGATTAAGCCTAAACTCAATATCATCACGATGCGGCCCAATTAAAGTAGTTCCCTTATGTAATTCAGAATCTCTAATTTTTTTAAAATTAGCTCGAATTTTTTGATACATCTTTTCTTTAGAATCATCAGCTTCAATTTGAGAAACGGACGGATGATAAACTAATGTTAATTTTTCACCGTCTAAGCTAATATTTTTATACGCATCACTTGCTGCAGTACTAAGATATTCCAAAAATCTAAATCTTCGAAAAACTATTTCCGCAGCAATTCCTGCCAGTTGATCTGATAACACATCTAGAAAAACTAAATCGTGAGCTTGATTTTTCAGTAATTGCTTTAAATAGTTATTTCTCTGCATCAAAACTTGACGATATTGACGCGCAAAATATAAATATTCCGCATTTACTTGACCAAACTCTTGATCCATAAATCGTCTCCTCAAACTAGGTGCACCTTTAACTAAACTAAGGTCTTCCGGAGAAAATAAAATAGCATTTAGCTGTCCAATATACTTTGATAATTTAGATTGCTCAATGCGATTTATCCACACTTTTTTCCCTTTTTTAGCAATAGCAACGCGTAAGTTTATATCCACTTGCTTTTTGTGCACTTTTCCTAATAAAGTGGCATATTCACATCCAAATCGGATTAATTCACTATCACTATTAGTGCGGTGCGATCTAGTTAAAGCTAAAAAATAAATGGCTTCCAGGATATTAGTTTTTCCCTGAGCGTTATTCCCCACAAAAATATTGACATTAGGATCAAATTCCATATCTAATTTTTCAAGATTGCGAAAATCCTTAATTGTAAAATGATCCAGATACATTATTTTTACCGAAATTCATATTTTTGTTCGGCAATCTCCAGTTGATCGCCTGGATATAACTTTTTGCCTCGACGATCTTCTTTTTCACCGTTTAAAACAACTGGATTATCTTTCAGATACCATTTTGCTTGGCCTCCTGATGAGATAATACTTTCTTCTTTCAAAAATTGACTTAATGTAATATAGTCACCACTAATTTTAAAAACCTTGATAATACTCACCTTCAATGCTGTTTTTTCACCTATATAATTATATTCGTTCATAGAAGAAAAGACAAACTTAAAATCCATATAAGCCCATATGAGCGCTTTTTATTATAATTAGCCTAACTACATTTAAAGACTACTTGAAATACAGTATTCGCTTTTTATGCCATTTAATAAAAAATGAATCAAAAAAAGACCATCAGTCGATGGTCTTTTTTTATAAATAGATCAATTTTTCTAAAATGTTCTAACTGGAGTGATCAATTGTACAAAATTGATATCTTCTTTATCAGGCACAACAGTAAATGGACGAAGAGGTTGAGTAAATTTCATGACAATTGAATCGGTAATTGAAGCTCTCAGAGCATCACGTAAATAATCTGGATTGAATGACAATTCAAGATTTTCTCCACTCAAGTTCTTAAAGCTAACTTCTTCTTCTACATTCCCAATTTCAGCTGATTCCCCAGATAAGACAACCTTTTGGTTTTCTGTATCTAAACTCAACCTAACCACATTGTTTCGACCGGCATGAGTAACCAAACTAGCACGATCAAGTGCGCTAGAAAGTTCAGCGAGTTCAAATTGTACACTTGTGGAACTTTCTGTGGGTAAAAGACGATCAGTATCAGGATAACTGCCCTCTAAAAGTCGTGAATAGAACAAGATATTTCCAATTTCAAATAAAACTTGGCTTTCTCCTGGGCAAACTTTAACTTCAGGATTACCCTCACCAATAATTCTTGATAATTCTTGTAAACTCTTTCCTGGAATAATCAAATCTGTTTCAGTTTGTGGACCATTTTCAAGAGAAATAGTTCGTTCTGACAAACGGTGAGAATCAGTACCTACAGCCTTAATTTGGTCTGGGCTAAAGTTAAAGTGTACCCCAGTCAAAACTAAACGGCTTTCTTGGGTTGCTACTGCGAATTGAGTTTCATTAATAATTTCACGGAAGGTTTTACCAGAAATAGTAAAAGTAGAATCATCTGGAATTTCTGGTAAACGTGGATAATTGTTTGCATCTAAACCGTTGATAGTGAAATCACTATTTTCTGACACAATTTGAGTTTGGAAACTCTCTTTAACTTCAAAAGAGAAGTCTTTACCTGGTAATTTCTTGATAATTTCGCTGAAGAAGCGAGCTGGTAAAACGATAGAACCTGTAGATTCTACAGCTAAGTCTTCACTTACTGGAATCTTAATTTCAATAGAAATATCGGTATCACTACCAGTCAATATCAATTCATCTTCAGTTAGAACTAATTTAATACCACTTAAAATGGGAATAGTGGTTCTGGATGAAATTGCACGCATTACGTTATTCAAATTTTCAATGAATAAGTTTCGATTGATTGTAAACTTCATTAATTTTCCTCCTAGACTGAGCTTTTCTTTTATTATTAATTATATATTTAATTAGTTAGTAGTAGTAGGGCCTGTGTAAATTGTTGAAAACTCATTGTATCTACTGATCTATAGGGATTGTTTCGGTTGAAAACTATGTGTAAAACCACCCTACTTGTCCACAGTGTGGATTTTAGTGATCAAGCATTTGTTTTAAGTCAAACACGGCAGCTTTGATTTCAGTATCAGTTTGAATTTGTTTTCCAATTTTATCACAGGCGTGCATAACGGTAGTGTGATCTTTTCCACCAAATTCTTGACCAATCTTAGGCAGACTTGCATTTGTTAATTCTCGAGAAAGATACATTGCAATCTGGCGAGGGACAACAATTTGACGAACTCTTTTCTTTCCCTTCAGCTCTTCTGTCGAGGTTTGGAAATAATTGGCCACTACTTCTTGAATCTTTGAAATTTGTAATCCACGATCTTTTTGCACAAGTTTAAGATCTGTTAACGCTTCACGGGCTAAAGAGGGATTAATATCTTCCTTTTCGATAGTTGCATGAGCTTGAACCTTAACCAGTGCGCCTTCCAGTTCTCGGATATTGGTATCTACTTGGGAAGCAATATAGTTTAAGGTATTATCGTCAATAGTTAATCCTTCAGATTCTGCTTTTCTCCGTAAAATTGCAATTCTAGTTTCAAGATCAGGCGGAGTAATTTCAACTTGAAGACCCCAGGTAAATCTTGAAACTAAGCGTTCGGATAAATCAGGAATTTCTGTAGGTAAACGATCACTGGTCATTACGATCTGCTTTTGATCATTATATAAGGTTTCAAACGTGTGGAAAAATTCTTCTTGAATACCTTCTTTTTTAGCAAAAAATTGAATGTCATCCACAAGTAATAAGTCACAGGTGCGATACTTTTCTCTGAATTCATCCTGAGTTTTATTTTTGATGGAATTAATAAAGTCGTTAACAAAAGTTTCACTTTGAATATAAACAATTTTCGCATCAGGTTTTTCTGCTAGCATCTGATGTCCAATGGCTTGCATTAAGTGAGTTTTCCCTAATCCTACACCTCCAAAGATGAACAAAGGATTATAGAAACTACCCGGACTATCTGCAACTGCTAAAGCTGCTCCAGCGGCTAATTTGTTTCCTTCACCTTGAACGAAGTTATCGAAGGTATACTTATCATTTAATTGAAGATTTTGCATAAAGCCAGGGTTAACTGGTTTTTTGTTTTCGATATTAATTCTTCTAGGTTCTGGTGTAACGATTCTTTCCGGACTATTTGTGTCGGCTACCTGGAAGATAGGTAAAAGCTCAATTCCTGCATAACCATAGGCAGATTGAATTAGTTGAGATGATAGATTTTTTTCCCAATAACCTTTTGAGACAGGATTCTGGACAGAAATTTTTAATTCATGTTTCTCTTTATCATAAGAGATGGGTTTTGTATTTTTGAACCAGGCATTGTATGCAACTTCGTTAAAACGCTCGCGCATTTCATTGTTGAAGTGCTGCCAAAATTTATCAATGTCAAACAAAGTACATTCCTCCAATAGTAAAAAGCATATTTATTTTAACATTTAATTTCTAGGTTTTCCACAAGTCAAAAAAGTTATTCCCAAATTCACAGGGTGTGGAAAATGTTTGATAATTAATCCACAGATTAACTGTTTATATTTTAGCACGGTACATTATCTACAGGGGGAATTGTGAATAAAAAATGCTTTAATGATGCTGGGTTTTTATTAGTTTTAAGCAAATATCCACATGGTGTGTATATGTTTTTCAACAGGGTGTTAATTGTGTAAAACATTGGGGAATAATCTGTGTATAATTTTCAAAGTGAAAATCAGGTTTGAATTTATCCACATATTTTTTCGTAAATCTGAAAAAAATTCAATCACTTTTTGACAATTCTTTTTTAATTTTTACTTGGTTTTTTGCGTTAATCGTGCTATTCTAGATAAGAAATTGTGTTGTTAGCACATATAAAGATGGAGGTGCAGTTTATGTCAACTAAGAGAACTTACCAACCAAAGAAACGTCATCGTTCACGTGTTCACGGTTTTATGAAGCGTATGAGCACATCAAATGGCCGCAAGGTTTTAGCAAGACGACGTGCAAAGGGTAGAAAAGTCTTATCTGCTTAAACCACTGAATCTCAGTGGTTTTTTTAGTCTACTAGAGTGGAATGAAACGTTTTGAGAAAGTCTTATCGAGTTAAATCTGAAAAGGATTTTCAACGAGCTTTTAAATTAGGCGATTCAGTCGCTAACCGAGCTTTTGTAATCTATAAAATAGAGAAAGCAGAAAATAAGCACTTTCGTGTTGGAATTTCTGTTGGTAAAAAAGTCGGTCATACTGCCGTTGTCCGAAATCGACTCAAACGTTATATTCGGGCAGTGATCACTGAAAATAAACAGGAGATTGATCCTAGTGTTGATTTTTTGGTAATTACTCGGCCTTATGCTCGCAATTTTGACATGACTGAGGTACGCAAAAATTTGTTGCATGCTTTAACCTTAGCTCACGTCATTGAGAAAATACCAGATGAAGATGAAATTGAGGAAAGTTAGAGTGAAGGACATTTTAACAAAGAGAAATGTTAAACGTCTTCTTGCGATTCTAGCAGTATTTGCCATAGCAGTTGTTTTAACAGGATGTGCTACAAATACTGGTCAACAAGCACCCGTTTCTCACACCAGTGGAAATTGGTGGGATCGTTGGATTGTTTATTACGTGTCTGCATTTTTACTTTGGTTAGCTAAGCTGTTAGGTAACAATTATGGTTGGACAATCATTGTCTTTACTATTTTAATTAGAATTATTTTGTTACCTCTGAATGCTATAACAATCAGAAGTACATCAAAGATGCAACAAATTCAACCACAAGTGGATGAATTGCGTAAAAAATATCCTGGACGTGATGCAGAATCAAGACAGTTATTGTCGCAAGAAACCAACAAGCTTTATAAAGAAGCAGGGGTAAATCCATATACTGGATGTTTACCTGTGGTTATTCAGTTGCCTGTTATGTATGCCTTGTATCAAGCTATTTGGCGTACACCACAACTGCAGAATGGGCATTTCTTGTGGATGGATTTAGGAAAACCAGATCCATATTATGTAATGCCAATTTTGGCAATGATCTTCACTTTCATTTCTACCTATATCAGTCAGTTATCTACCCCAAGTTCATCTCAAAATTGGATGACTAAGGTTATGACATATGGTATGGCAGTGATGGTTGGTGTAATGGCAATTGGTTTCCAATCTGCGATTACACTTTACTGGGTAATTTCCAACCTCTTCCAAGCGGTTCAAACCTTTATATTGCAAAATCCAATTAAATATAAGCGAGAACAAGAGGCTAAAAAAGAGGCAGAACGTGAGCGTCAACGTCGTTTAAGAAGAACATACAAGCGTTTAAGACGCAAAAAATAAAATATTGTCTAAAACTCATTTTTAGATAAAGTAGTCAAAGTGCTTTATCCACTATGTTTCCACATGGTGGTATAATGCACTTTTTTTATTGAAAAAGGAGAAATCAATGGCTCAAGTTTTAACAGAATTTGATACAATTGCTGCTATTTCTACGCCAATTGGCGAAGGCGGTATATCTATTGTGCGTATGTCCGGCGAGGATGCAATTAAAATTGCTAATCAAGTTTTTAAAGGTGCTAATTTAGCAAAGGTTGATACGCACACTATCCATTATGGTCACATTATTAATCCACAAAACGATCAAGTGATTGATGAAGTAATGGTAACAGTTTTAAGGGCACCAAAAACATTCACTTGTGAAGATATTGTGGAAATTAACTGCCACGGTGGTATTGTAGTTACTAATAAAATTTTACAATTACTTCTGTCAAGCGGTGCTAGAATGGCTGATCCTGGTGAGTTCACTAAAAGAGCCTTTGTAAATGGGCGAATTGATCTTACACAAGCTGAAAGTGTGATGGATATTGTTCGTGCCAAGACTGATAAGGCTCGACAAGTTGCAGTTAAACAACTTGAAGGTGGTTTGATGCATCAAATTCGCGCTATGCGTCAAGAAATTTTAGATACTTTAGCGAATGTAGAAGTAAATATTGATTATCCGGAATATGATGCTGATCAAGTTACTGCTAAACAAATGTCAGAAACTTCTCAAAGTGTTATCAACAAAATTAACCACTTGTTGAAAACTTCTCAACAAGGAACTATTTTGCGGAATGGATTAGCTACAGCAATTGTAGGAAAGCCTAATGTTGGAAAGTCCTCTTTACTAAATTATTTAACTCAAAGTGATAAAGCAATTGTGACGGATGTGGCCGGAACTACTAGAGATACGCTGGAAGAGTATGTTTCTGTTCAAGGTGTACCACTTAAATTGATCGATACAGCAGGGATTCATCATACTGAAGATAAAGTGGAAAAAATTGGTGTAGAACGTTCACAGCAGGCTTTAGAAAAAGCTGATTTGGTTCTTCTATTACTTGATTCTAGCAAAGAATTAAGTGATGAGGATAAGATGTTGATAAAGTTAACAGAACCAAAGAAACGAATCATTGTTTTGAACAAGACAGACTTGGGGCAAAAACTATCTGTGGATGAAGTTAAAGAACTTACGCATAGTGAAATTATCTCAACTTCAATTTTAAAAGAAAAGAATCTTGAGGAACTTGAAGATGCAATTAAAGAGCTCTTCTTTAGCGGAATTGAAAATTCAAATGATCAAGTTTTAGTCACAAATCAACGCCAAGTGGCTCTTCTTAAGAAGGCGAAGGGTGAACTGGAAGATGTGATTGATGCAGTTAATAACGATGTTCCAGTTGATATTGCTCAAATTGATTTTAATGGTGCATGGGATACTTTAGGTGAAATTACTGGAGATAGCGCACCAGATGAATTGATTAATCAATTGTTCAGTCAATTCTGTTTAGGTAAGTAGGGGGAAATGATGAAGACATACGATTCAAATGAATATGACGTTATAGTTGTTGGTGCTGGGCATGCCGGCAGTGAGGCGGCACTAGCTAGTGCACATATGGGACAAAAAACGCTTTTAGTTACGATTGGGCTTGATATGGTAGCTTTTATGCCATGTAATCCCTCAGTGGGAGGTCCAGCTAAAGGGACGGTCGTTCGTGAAATTGACGCTCTTGGTGGTCAAATGGGTAAAAATATCGATGCTACTTATATTCAGATGAGAATGCTTAATACGGGGAAAGGCCCTGCAGTGCGTGCGTTGCGTGCACAAGCTGATAAGTGGCAATATCATGAGCATATGAAGGATGTTATTGAAAACACACCTAATTTGACCTTACGTCAAGGAATGGTCGATGAATTAATTGTTGAAGATGGTGTATGTAAAGGGGTAGTTACAAATACTGGGGCAAAATATCATGCTAAAAGTGTAGTTTTGACTACTGGAACTGCAGCCCGTGGACGAATTTTTATTGGAGAACTTAATTATTCATCAGGTCCTAACAATACTATTGCGGCAATTAAATTATCTGAGAATTTGGAAAAGCTTGGTTTTAAACTTCGTCGTTTTAAGACTGGTACTCCTCCCCGTGTAAATGGGAATACCATTGATTATTCTAAGACCGAAGAAGAACCTGGAGATAAAGTTCCACGTCATTTTTCATATGAAAGTAAGGATGAGGATTATTTAAAGAACCAAATTTCATGTTGGATGACTTATACTAATCCAGTTACTCATAATATTATTAATAATAATTTGGACCGTTCTCCAATGTTTTCTGGTGATATTGTAGGGGTAGGACCACGTTATTGCCCATCTATTGAAACTAAGGTAGTGCGTTTTGCGGATAAGGATCGTCATCAACTTTTCTTAGAACCTGAAGGTAGGGATACCAAGGAAGTTTATGTTGGAGACTTCTCTACTTCCATGCCAGAAGAAGTTCAACTTAAGATGCTTCATTCAATTAGTGGGCTTGAACATGCAGAAATGATGCGTCCAGGTTATGCTATTGAATATGATGTGATCGATCCATGGCAATTGAAGCATACTTTGGAAACAAAGAATATCAAAAATCTTTTTACTGCTGGTCAAATGAATGGAACTTCTGGCTATGAAGAAGCTGCCGGACAAGGTTTGATTGCCGGAATTAATGCGGCGCTTCGTGCACAAGATAAGCCAGGATTTACTTTAGGCCGTGATGAGGCTTATATTGGCGTTCTAATCGATGATCTGGTAACTAAGGGTACTAATGAGCCATACCGTCTTTTAACCTCTAGAGCGGAATATAGACTTATTCTGCGCCATGATAATGCGGACTTGCGCTTGACTGATTATGGCCATCAATTTGGTTTGATTTCAGATGAACGTTATGCAGAATTTGAAGCTAAAAAAGAAGCCATTAAAGAAGCCAAGGAAAAGTTAGCTCAAATTACTATTCACCCAACCGAAGAAATTCAAGCTTACCTTGAAAGCATTGGCGATGACAAGATGAGTGCAGGGGTAAAAGCTGATGTCTTCTTGCGTCGTCCACGTGTAACGATTGATGATATTGAAAGATTAACTGGAGAAACGATTTCTTCTGACCGTTATGTAAAGGAACAAGTAGAAATCAACATCAAATATGCTGGCTACATCAAGAAGGAAGAAGTTCGCATTAACCGCTTGCACCGTCAAGAAGCTAAAAAGATTCCAGCTGACATTGATTACAGTAAGATTGAGGGCTTAGCTACTGAAGCACGCCAAAAGTTTGAAAAGATTAAGCCTGAAACTTTAGCCCAAGCTGAAAGAATCTCAGGTGTTAACCCAGCTGACTTGGCAATTTTGAGTGTTTACATTCAAAATGGTCGTTACTCCAAAGTTAAAAAGTAGATAATTAATCCTAAATCCATATCGTGAGATATGGATTTTTTTATTTCCATTTCCTGGGAAATAGTATTAATATACAGAAGAAATAATATTTTTAAGTTATGGTATAAGTGATGTGATTGAGATAGATATACAATCTAAAAATCATTTGAGAATATTATTCTCAACGGAAAGTATTATTGTAGAGTCAAACTATATAATTTGAGGATGGTAATATGACAATAGGTGAGGCATTAAAAAAAGAGCGAATCAAAAGAGGTCTTTCTGTTAGAAAGATGGCTGGAACAATTATTGATCCTTCGTCTTATAATAAAGTTGAGAAAAACATGCGTAATATAGGTTCTGAGGCGTTAGTACGTCTTATTTTTATGCATGATATTAATATAAATGAATTTTTTAATAATATTAGTTCTAATTATGTGCCTAGTAAATTACTTTATAAAATAGAATTAGAAAGTAATATGCGATCTGCTTTTAATAATCGAGATTTAGTTAAAATTCAAAATGTTTATAACAAAATAATGAACTTAAAACATGAAGAAATTTTAAAACTAAGATCAATAGTGGCAGTTGCTTATCTAAAAGATACCATTAATGATTTAGATGAACATATTAAGATTAAGATATTCGAGCAGCTAGATAAAAAGGATAATTTAAGTAATAACATTGAAGCCATTAGATTATTTGCAAATGTTATGCCTATTTTTACTAATGAGCAATTAAATTACTTAATGCAAAGTTATGCTAACAAGATAATAAAGAATGATAATTTATCAGAATTAGATATCAAAAGATTTGTCATAGCCAGCGTTAACTATCTTCGAGCTTGCTATGAACGTAAAATCCCATTAAACGAAACAATGGTTCAAATAAAAGACTATATTTTGAATAGTGATGATACTTCACTGTTGGTCTATAAAGGACTAGTTAAGTTGAGTTTGGCTGCAATTACAGGAAATATTACTTTAGCAAAAAAATTAAAACAAGAGTTAATTGACATAGGGTATGAGCAAGTAAAGAACTGGAAATTTTAGTGTGGTTTTTTGACCACATTCAACTTCAAGCCTTTAGAATCATGTTAAAACACTATTAAATTAAAGAAAAAGGAGGTTTTTACAGCCTTTATTTTTTAGTGGGTGGTTAGATTGTATAAAAAAGTTCTGAAATTTCTTTTCATCCTGATAGATGTTATAACTGTGAGCTTATGGTTGATATATATAATTAATCAACATAATAATATAATTGCAGCCAATGAATTTGATTTAACAAATAATTATGCACAACTAGGATTTCCGAAATATCAAGAAAATAATGTAGACTATTTTAAGCAATTACAAGTAATTCAAAAAACAAGTGATCAATTAAAAATCCCTTTTTTAAAAAGGACATATTATTTAGGCTCTGGTATAAATTATGAACATTATAATTACAATAAACATATTCAAAATGTATTATTTGAAGTAAGCGATTTGGATAATACTGCGTTAAAAAATAATTTTAATGTTGACTTTCATAATGGAAATACATATTCAACAATCCGGACTTCTACTACTAGTCATCATTTAAAAAAGTATAGTAATATCAATTTTACGGTTAAACAAATTTCTTTTACTGAGCCTCCTAAATCTAGAGAGGGAATATTCTTTATTCAAACTCAGGATATTAGTTTAATACAAAAGTATATTCGAAAATTACGTTTGAATTATAACCATGCCTTTAAAACTTCTTATAAATTAAAGGATTTTCAACCTACACCGATTTATTCGGTTTCAGATGATTTGTCTTTAGAGTCAGATAATATTAAGACTATGGCTGAAACTATGGTGATTTTTCAGATAGTCTTCTTCATAATTTATATTTTTTCGTTTATTTATGATATAGGAATTTATAAATTATTAGGCTTTAATAGTTTTAGAATCTTAAAGGAAATTATGTTACCAGAACTCTTAATTGGTAGTCTTCTTCCTTTAACGGGTGGCATAATTTATGAATTACTAGAAAGGGAGACATCAATTATATGGGATAGTGTCTCTCTATTATTGTTGATAGCACTTCTAGAATTAGTTTTTACATATGGCTTAGTTACTCTTTTACAATATATTCCTACAAACAGGTTAATTATAAAACAAAGTTATGCCAGAAAATTATTTGAAGTGTCGTTTATATCAAAAGGGCTACTATTAATTTTCCTTTTATCTACTGCCCTTCCTCTTGCTAATACAGAGTTTCAAATATTAAAGAATCTGAGTCATCCTCAAACTTCGACGTATTCTAAATATGTAAATTTTTATCCGAATATGCAGGGATATAATGAAGAACTTAGTCCTATGCGTTTGACTAAAATAGAACAAAAATATTTATATCCTAAGTTAGAAAATGATGGTAGTTTATTTATTGATACTTCACAAATAATAACTTCTAATCCTTATTATCAAAGGAGTGTAGATATTAATACGAATTATTTAAGATTTAATCCTTTATATAATCTGAGTAATGAAAAGATAACTATTAATCAAAATGAACATAGATCAATTATTTTATTACCTCAAAAGAATATGAAGTATAGATCTCGTATTTCTAACTACTTTGTTGATAAATTAAAACTTCGACCACATTTTGTAATAATTAAAAATAATCAGTATATTTTTGATACACAGGGACGAAAGAAAAATAATTATGCATATATAAATGTGTTTACCCGAAAAAATGTCAGTAAAGATGTGATTCTAGATATTTTTACAGGTGATGCAGATGATACTATTAAAATTCCTAAAAAAGGTAGGAGTCCTAAGCAAATTTATAGGCATTATTTGTTAATCTTAGAGAAGTATAATTTAAGAGATAATTTGCCTCAAATAATAAGATCAGATCAAAGCCGTAAAGCGGATTTAGCAAATATCTTTAGTGAGGTTTATGTAGATATCTTTGTAATTATAATAAGTTTTGTAATGTTTATTATGATCTTGGCGATAATGATGAGCTTATATTTTTCAGTATATGGACGTACATTTACAATTAAACAAACTTTGGGAATGTCTACTTTTAGAAGTATGTTAAATTATTGGCTATTGTGGTTACTTCAAATTATATTAGTAATCGTTGTATTGTCAGTATTTATTCAAAAAATTACAGATCCTCCAGTGTATCTTTTATTTATAACTGCAATTTTTATAGACTTTATAGTCAGTCTACTAACTATTCATTTATTTTCTAGAAAAGCAGTAGGGAGGTTTTTAAATGAATAATGAGTATCTTGTAAAAATAAAGGATTTAAAGAAAAAGTTTAAAAATCATATTGTTTTTGATCATTTAAATCTCAGTATCGCTAACCACCAGATTACTACGATTTATGGTGAAAGTGGTAGTGGAAAATCTACGCTACTAAACATAATTGGATTGCTTGAAAGATCTGATGGTGGATCTATTACATTATTTCATGAAGAGTCACCAAAAGTGGGAAGTAAAAAAGCTAGAGAATTTTTGCAAAATCATATCAGTTATCTATTTTAAAATTTTGCATTAATTAACGATCAAAGTATAAAGAAAAACCTAGATTTAGCAAATTTAAATCCTAAAGAATCTAAAAAACAATTTAATAAGCGTAAAAATGAAATTTTACATCGATTGAATATAGTTATAGATGAAAAAACTAAAGTTGGAGTTCTATCAGGGGGACAACAACAAAGAATTGCTTTAGCGAGAGCGATTCTAAAACCAGGAGAATTATTGCTATGTGATGAACCTACGGGCTCATTGGATCCTACAAATAAAGAAATTATTTTTAGAGCGTTGGAACAATTAAAAGAACAGGGAAAAACTATTTTAATCGTATCTCACGATCCATACATTATTGAAAATAGTGATATTATCTACGATATTAAATCTTTAAGTAAATAATTTTTGCTAAAAAACTTCGCCATTTCCCAGGAAATGTTTCTCTAATAAAAGTAAAATAATATTTTTTAAAAAAATATTTATATATTTTTCTCCGCCAAAATAATAAAAAATATTATGACTATGCTAAGATAATCACAAATGTAACCACTACCATAACTCAAAAGTTATACTTGTTTTTCACAAGTTTGTGAAATTATTATTTTCACAAAACGCTTACATTATTGATATTATTGGGATTCAGCCTACTTGAAATTGTGAAATTATGTGCTTTAATACATTATGTAAGCAAACGAATATTAAGGAGATGCACTTAAAATGACAAAGATTAATGGCGCAGATGCGATGTTTAAAGTTTTATATGATTGGCACGTTGATCATATCTATGGTTTCCCAGGCGGTTCATTTGATTCCGGTATGAACGCTGTTCACGACTGGAGAAATAAGATCAAGTTTATCGAAGTTCGTCATGAAGAAGCAGGTGCTTTAGCTGCTTCTGCTGAATATAAATTAACTGGTAAGCTTGGTGTATGTTTCGGTTCAGCTGGTCCTGGTGCTGCTCACTTATTTAATGGTTTATACGATGCAAAATATGATAAATCACCAATGGTAGCAATTGTAGCTAATGTTCCAACAAGCCGTGAAAATATTGACTTCTTCCAAGCGTTTGATGAAGATAAATGGTTCTTAAATGCCAGTGTATGGTGCCGTCAAGCAATGACTCCAGAACAAATTCCAGTTATTACTGATGAAGCAATTCGTCAAGCATATGCAAGAAAGGGTCCTGCAGTTATCATTCTTCCTAAGGATTATGGCTGGACTAAGATTGAAGATAACTACAAGACTAGCTACAACGCTCATGTTCCTGCAAACTTTGCTGGTCCTAAGAAGGAATCTGTTGAAGAAGCTGTTAAATTGATCAAAGAAGCAAAGAATCCGGTTGTTTACTTTGGTAATGGTGCTCGAGAAGCAGATGCCGGTGAAGAATTGAAGGAATTTTCTAACAAGTTTAAGATGCCACTTCTTTCTTCATACCTTGGTAAAGGTGTGATTGAAGATGAATTCCCAGCATATGTTGGTACTATCGGCCGTATTGGTGCTAAAACACCGAATGAAATTCAAAGCTACGCTGATTTGGTAGTTTGGGTTGGTAATAACTCACCATTTTCAGTTCTTTGGTTTAACAAAGATACTAAGGTTATCCAAATTGATGTTGATCCAGGCAAGCTTGGAAAGCGTCACACTGTTGATGTTCCAATTTTAGCTGATGCTAAGAAGACTTTGCGTGCCTTAATTGATGCCGGTGAAGATCGTCCAGAATCACCAATTTATAAGGCTGCTATTGCTGACCGTGAAAACTGGGATGCATGGCACGAAAGCTTTATTGATTCTGATGAAATGCCAGTTCGTCCAGAACCAATTTGGGATGTAATTAATAAAGAAGCTGCAGACGATGCTATTTTTGCAATTGATGTAGGTAATGTAAACGTTGACCATTGTCGTTTGCTTAAGATGCATGATGATCAAAAGTGGACTACTTCAGGTCTTCACGCAACTATGGGATATGGTGCTCCAGCTGCTCTTACTGCTGCGACAGTTTACCCAGACCGTGAAGTATGGCAATTAGCTGGTGACGGTGGCTTTGCTATGATGAACCAAGAATTATTGACTATGGCTCGTTACAACATGCATGTTTTGAATATTGTATTTACTAATGAAACTTTAGGATACATCGAAGCTGAACAAGAAGACGAATCCCACCAACCATTATCTGGTGTTATCATTCCTGACAACAACTGGGCCAAGGTTGCTGAAGGTATGAATATGAAGGGCGTTGTCGTTCGTACTAAGAAGGAATTCGAAGACGCTGTCAAGGAATGGAAGAAGATGGATGGTCCAATGCTTATTGATATTAAGTACACCCACGAAATGCCATATTCAACTGAACTTGACAGCCTTGACGATCCAGCCTTCGTCAAGAAGTATCAAGCAGAAGCTTTGAAGCCATTCAGTTACTTTGCTGATAAGTATGGTTTGGAGGCTGATGCTGCATCTGGTGCATCTCAACATGAAGAATCAGAACCTGAACCAGACCCAGAACCTGATACTACTTCAGGTGCTTCACAACACTAATTCTGTTTGATAAAAAATAAAAGTGAAACCTTAAGGTTTCACTTTTTTTTATGCACTCGTATAATGTATACTGAGAGATTTTGAACGGAGGAAAATATATGCAACAATTTGGTGTTATTGGACTTTCCGTAATGGGGAAAAACCTTGCTTTAAATGCTAGAAATCATGGCATTTCAGTTTCTGGTTTTAGTATTGATAAGCCAGAAGTTGACGCTTTTGCTAAGTATGAAGATGACAAATTAAAAGCTTATGATTCATGGGAAGAATTTGTTAATTCACTTGAAAAGCCTCGTAAGATTTTGATCCAAATTATGGCGGGTAAACCAGTTGATCAAACTTTACAAAAATTACTTCCACTTCTTGATAAAGGTGATATTTTAATTGATGGTGGTAACTCTAACTTCCACGATACCAATCGTCGCTATCACGAAATGGAAAAGCATGGTATTCACTTCATTGGTATGGGTGTTTCTGGTGGTGAAGAAGGAGCTTTAAATGGTCCTGCTTTAATGCCAGGTGGAGATGAAGAAGCTTATAAGGAAGTTGCCCCAATTCTTGAAAAAATGGCAGCTAAAAACAAAGAAGGTAAACCATGTGTAAGTTACATGGGGCCTGAAGGCGCAGGTCACTATGTAAAGATGGTTCATAACGGTATTGAATATGCCATTATGCAAGAATTTTCAGAAGTCTACAACTTGCTTCGTGATGTCGCACATAAGAGCGATGATGAAATGTCAGAGATTTTTGACGAATGGAATCATGGTTTAGTTGAGGCTTACTTGAGTGAAATTACCTCTAAAGTTTTGGCTCAAAAAGATGATTTAACTGATGATCATATTATTGATCATATTCTAAATGTTGCTTCATACAAGGGAACCGGTAACTGGATGCTTGAAGATGGGGTTGCTCTCGGCGCACCAGTAACTGTGGTTGCTGAAGCGGTTATGGCTCGTTTTATGAGTAAGCAAACCCACTTGGCTCTTAAGAATGGTGCTAAGCCTACTAAGTTTGAATACAAGGGTGAAATTCCAGATAACTTAGTTGATGAATTTGGCAAAACTTTACAATTAGCTCAAGCTGTAGCCTATGCTCAAGGTTTCCAACAATTAACTATGGCAGCTAAGGCATATGATTGGGACTTAAGATACAAGTCCATTGCTCAAAACTGGGAAGCAGGTTGTATCATTCGTTCTGCAATGCTTAAAGATATTGAAAATGCCTACTCAGATAACAAGGAATTAATGAACTTGTTTGAAGATGACTACTTTAGAAACTTGATGGAAAAGAATCTTCCATCATTGAGAAAGTCAGTTGAGTTTGCTACTAAAGCTGGTGTACCAACTCCAACTTTAAGTGCGGCACTTAATTACTTGGAATCAATCTTCAATCCAAACTTGCCAGCTAATATGATTCAGGGTCAACGTGATTATTTCGGTGCTCACACTTACCAAAGAAATGACCGTCCAGGTACTTTCCATACTGAATGGTATGAAGAAAAATAGTTGTTACACGTGTAACAGAAAAAGGACTCCAGTGGAGTTCTTTTTTGTTTGCGGTAATTATGATAATAGCCATTTTTTGAGGTAGAATAGTTATGTATTTTTATGAAAGTGGAGAAAAAATGAAAAGGGATAATACAACTACTCTCAAGTTGCTGGTTGAAGCAATTATTGTGGGGATTTTTACTGGTTTAGTAGTAGGACTTTTTAGATTTGGAATTGAAAAAACATCTGCATTTTGGTTGGATTTATTTAAAAAAGCTCATCAAAATGCAGTCTGGTTTGTAGCAATTGTAATTGGGTTTATCATTGTAGCCGTAATTGCAGGATATTTTGTTAAGCAATACCCACATGTTGGAGGGTCCGGAATTCCCGAAGTAAAGCTGGAATTACAAGGAAAACTGTCCGTAAAATGGTTTCCGATTCTATGGCGTAAATTAATTGGAGGAATTTTAGTAATTGGAACTGGACTTTTCTTAGGACCAGAAGGTCCCTCTTTGCAACTAGGTTCTTCAATTGGACAAGGGGTTGGAGAAGGATTTAAACAAACAAAAACTAATTCCCGGGTTTTACTTGCAACTGGTGCTGCCAGTGGTCTGTCGGCGGCTTTTGGTGCACCGCTGAGTGGGGCGCTTTTTGTACTAGAGGAAGTTTTCCATAATTTTTCTCCTCGTGTTTGGTTAAATGCGTTGGCAGGCGCACTAGCATCAAACTTTGTAGTTTCTAACTTTTTCGGCTTGCACCCATCTTTAGCCATTTCCTACAATCATTCTTTTCCATTGCCTCTCTACTGGCATCTGATTTTGTTGGGACTATTATTAGGGATTTTAGGCCATATTTATAAATTAGGATTATTTAGTTTTAAGAATGTCTATAAAAAAATAACTATTATTCCGCGTTGGCTTCACGGTTTGATTCTATTGGCAATTTTAATTCCGATTGCTTATTTCTGGCCCCTTATCACTGGTCCAGGTAATCGTTTGATTTTGTCACTTTCAGACACGATTACAACGCAAGGCTGGATTACAGTAAGGATGCTGGCCCTATTCTTTATTTTGAGAATTTCATTTTCAATCGTGTCTTATGATTCAGGTTTACCAAGTGGCATTTTCTTGCCGATTTTGACTATGGGAGCTTTAGTTGGGGCAACCTATGGAACTTTTATGGTTCAACTTGGTTTAATGCCCGCTAAACTAGTGGTTAACTTGGTAATCTTTTCAATGGCTGGCTTGTTTGCCGCAATTATTAGAGCTCCATTTACAGCGATTATTTTGATTACTGAAATGGTAGGGTCTTTACTACACTTAATGCCACTTGCGGTTGTAGCTTTTATTGCTCTATTGGTTGATGAACTTTTAGGTGGACGGCCAATTTATGATAGTTTAGCTGAAGCCATGCAGGGTAAGAATGGTGTCGCAAAAGCTTCTGGTCATGAGGATCAATTAACTGTTCCTGTTTATGAAAGCAGTCAACTTGTTGATGAAAAGGTGGCGGATATTAGTTGGCCTAAAGATACTTTAGTGAAGTTGATTCGACGGGGGAGTGAGGAAATTATTCCTAATGGTCAAACAACGATTGCTGCTGGCGATATGTTAGTTTTGGCCGTTGATTCAGGCCGGCGAGGTCAAGTTTATGATGAGATGCGAAAGTTACAAGAAGTAGAACTGGATGGATAGAAAAAAGAAGTATTTCTTAGGAAATACTTCTTTTTTCTTGAAACATAATTTAAAAGTGTTATAAATACTATGCCTATATATTATTCATATAGACAAATGCTTATAATAACTAAAGATTTAATTATATGAAATGAAGGGAGAATATTAATGGCAACATTTCTATCATCTGTATCGAGTGTAGTAGTTATCGTACTAATTATGCTCTTAGGTTATGTTTTAAGAAGAGCAGGTTGGCTTGCAGATTCATTTTCAGGTAATATTTCGAAATTAATTACCCAAATTGCATTGCCGGCATCAATTTTCATTTCTGTACAGAATAACTTGACTAGAGGAAGTCTGTTAAACCTCTTTGAAGACTTACTCTTACCATTTATTGGAGTTGTTATTTCCTATGTAGTTGCTTTTATTTTAGTTAAAGTAATTAAAGTAAAAGTTGGTCGTCGTGGTACATTCATCAACACCATTGCGAATGCAAATACTATCTTTATTGGGATGCCATTAAACATTGCTTTATTTGGGAATAGGGCAATGCCATATTTCTTGGTTTACTACATTATCAATACAGTTTCTACTTGGGCATTTGGGGTATTCCTCATCAAAAATGATGATCCAACTTTAGTGGCTCAAGAAAAGAAAGAACACAAAATTGAATGGAAGAAAATTTTACCAATGCCATTAGTTGGTTTTATTGTAGCGGTAATTTGGCTTTTGACTGGTTGGGAATTACCAACTTTTGCAAATCAAACCTTTACCTACATTGGTAACTTGGTTACTCCTCTTTCATTGATTTATATTGGGATTGTTTTAGCTGATTCAGGTATTAAAAGTGTTCACTTTGACAAAGATACCGTTATAGCGCTATTGGGACGTTTTATTTTAGCACCAGCTGTTATGATCTTCTTAGTGAAAATTGGTGCCCCAGCCTTAAAGTTAACGGTGCCATCACTAATGGGTCAAACATTCATTGTTCAAGCTGCAACACCAGCTTTATCAGTGCTACCAATTTTGGCTAATGAAGCTCATGGCGATGTTGATTATGCAACCAACGTTGTAGTTTTGAGTACACTATTATTTATCGTAGTTGTACCTGTATTAATGCTTATTGTTGGCTAAATGGCTGTTTAGTAAGGATATCCCACAACTCTTCTTCTTTAGCAGTCATGATATGATTTTCTCGCGTAGCTGCAGCTAGGATAAATTCCGGTTGATTTGCATCTAGGAGGGGAATCGACACTACATCATCGTGCTTAGTAATAGAAAGGGTAGTAAGATAGGAGATCCCTAAATTTTGAGCTACTAAACTTTTAACCACCATCACATCGGGACTGCGATAAATTGTGTTAATACTGATTTTGCTTTGTTTAAGCATTCTGTCTAAAGCGCGGGTATGAATATAATCGCTGCTTAATCCAATAAAATTTTCGTTAGCGATTTCTTTAAAAGAGATCGCTTTTTTGTGAGCTAAAGGATGTTTTTTGCTGACGATAATATTCATGGGATAATGCTTAATGATTTTAAGGCGAATTCCTGGTTCAGGATTAACTTTTGTTAAACCTAGCATTGAAAAATTAATATGCCCATCTAGTAAAAGATGGTAAAGATCATATGAGCCATTTTCAATTACGTTTAACCGATGAAGAATTCCTTTGTCCAGCAATGTTGGCACGAGAGTAGGAAAATAATTTCTGCCGATAATTGGAGGAAGGCCAAAAGGAATAGTGGCTGATTCATTTTGCTTGATTTCCTCTTCGGCAATTCTTAATTCATTTAAAATTGACTGAACATGCTCATCAAATTGCATTCCCACGCGAGTAATAATAATACTTTTGTGTGATTGATCTCTAATTAAAAAAGTTGTGCCTAATTTATTTTCTAAACGTTTAACGGCAGCAGTGATAGTTGGTTGACTGACACCAAATTTCTCAGCTGTTTTGGTGTAGCTCTTTAAATTTACCAGTTCATGAAAGTATCTTAAATCTTGAATATTCAATTTTCGTAATCCTCATATAAATAAAACTTTGGTATGTTGCTTTGTTTGACTATAAATTTTTTTGGGTTTTATACTTCTTAATGATACAAGAAAAGCGTAAGTTAAGACAAACGGGGGACTTTTAAATGGCAAACGCATATAATATTTTAAATGATCCATTTTTAAATAAAGGAACTGCTTTTACTAAGCGTGAAAGAGAAAGCTTGGGATTAATTGGGACTTTACCAAATAAAGTGCAAACTATCCAAGAACAAGCTAAACGTGTTTATGAACAATATGAGCTTCGTCCTGAAGGGATGCAAAAAAGAAAGTTTTTGATGGAAATCTTTAATACTAACCGCACACTATTTTACTATGTGGTTGAGCAACATATTGAAGAACTTTTACCAGTTATTTATGATCCAGTAATTGCGCCAGCAATCGAAAAATATAGTGAGATCTTCATGAAACCACAAGGTGCAGCTTTTCTTTCAATCGATAATCCGAATGATGTAAAAGCCAGTCTAGAAAATGCTGCAGGCGGTAGAAAGATTAAATTGATCGTAGTTACTGATGGTGAAGGAATTTTAGGTATTGGTGACTGGGGTGAAAACGGTGTAAACATTTCTGTTGGTAAGTTGATGGTTTATACTGCCGCTGCTGGAATTGATCCACGCGAAGTATTGCCAGTTTCACTTGATGTTGGAACTAACAATGAAACTTTGATTAATGATCCACTTTACCTTGGTGAAAAGCACGCTCGTGTAACGGGGGAAAGATATTACGACTTTGTGGATAAGTTTGTGAATATTGCTCATGAAGTCTTCCCAGATGTTTATATTCACTTTGAAGACTTTGGTCGTAACAATGCTACTAAGATTTTGAATAAATATCGTAAAGAAATCCCTGTCTTCAATGATGATGTTCAAGGAACTGGAATTGTCTGCTTGTCAGGTGTACTTGGTGCTTTGAATATTTCTAAAGAAAAGTTTACTGACCAAATTTTCCTTACTTTTGGTGCAGGAACTGCTGGAATGGGAATTGCCAACATGATGTATCGGGAGATGCTGGTTGAAGGGATGGATCCAGAAGAAGCTAAGAAACACTTTTACTTAGTCGATAAACAAGGATTGCTCTTTAGCGACACCCCAGGCATTACTCCTGAGCAAAAGCCATTTGTTCGTGATCGTTCAGAATTTAAGAATGCTGATGAGTTGACTAATCTTGAAGCAGTTGTTAAGGCTGTTCACCCAACTGTAATGATCGGTACTTCTACTACTCCAGGTGCATTTACTGAAGCTGTAGTTAAAGAAATGGCTGCTCACACTGAACGTCCAATTATTTTCCCAATTTCTAATCCAACTAAGTTAATTGAAGCAAGTGCTGCTAACTTAATTGAATGGACTGATGGGCGTGCTTTGGTAGCGACTGGTGTTCCTTCCGCTCCAGTAGAATATAAGGGCGTTACCTACCACATTGGTCAAGCTAACAACGCTTTGATCTATCCAGGATTAGGCTTAGGAGTGTTGGCAAGTGAGGCTAAACTTGTAACTGACGGGATGCTTTCTGCGGCTGCTCACTCACTTGGTGGAATTGTTGATCCAAACGAAAAAGGTGCTCCAGTCTTGCCACCTGTTTCAAAGATTCAATCCTTCTCTGCTAAGGAAGCCGTCAGTGTAGCCCAAGCTGCCATCGATGAAAACCTTGTAGCTAAAGGTATTACAGATGCTAAAGCAGCGACTGAAAAGATGAAATGGATTCCTAAGTATTAATCTACTTAAACTTTTACTTAAATATTTGAATAATAAAAGACACCCTACATTTGTAGAGTGTTTTTTGATTGTCTAATCTTTGTTTGTCATGAATTTTGGTGAAGTTTCTGGAGCCCAAATTAAGCATACAATGAAACTAAATAATAATACGCCGCCGCACACTAACATAGCCAAGTTAGCTCCACCATTATGGGTCAAGATTGGGAGCAAAAAGGTTCCGGCTGCGGCACCAATTCTACTAATCGTAATACAAGTTCCGACGCCAGTTCCTCGAATCTTGATATCAAATAGTTCTGTTGGGTAAGGATAATCCAATACTAATCCTGATGAAAGAACTATCGCAAAAATCGTAAATACAAGTAATTGTAGTTGAGAATTTAAAGGAAATAACGCTAGAATTCCAATCAATATTGCGGAAACTAAGAAATTGCTTACTAGAAACATTCTCCGACTAATTCGGTTAAATATCAAAATACCGAATGAAACTCCAACTAAAATTCCGCCGTTATAAATAATACCGGAGATCTTCGGATCATTAATTCCCATTCCTTTAAGCAGGATAGGGAGAAAGATACTGATACCGAAGAAAGAGAATGCTTGGCAGGCATAGAAGATTCCGCCAACTAGAGTACGACGTAAATATTGTTTGCTAAAAAGTATTCCCCAAGAAGTGTTTTGATTACTTTTATTGCGCTTCAAAAATCCTTTAGGAATAACCCACTTTCGCCCCATATGTTTTCTAAGAACTTTATTTGCTGTTTTGATTTTCCCTTGGCTGGCGAGCCAACTTGGGGATGCTGGTAATCTAAAAATAGACCTAAAAATTGCCGTTATAAGAGCTGGAATGGCTCCAGTGGCTAAAATTATTTGCCAAGTATGTTTTCCAAATCCAGTAAGATAGGTCCCAACAACATAAGAAGCAATAAAGCCTAAAGTCCAATAAATTAATAGGTGACTTTGTCGCTTGCTGTCTTCCCCCTTGGGAAGCCATTCAGTTAAAAGGGCATTTCCGACAGTATAGTCAATTGCAATCATTAATCCAATTCCAATTCGAATAATGAAAGTGAATAAAAAGTTGCTTGTAGTTAAATGTAACAAAGTTAACCCAGCTAAAATATACATATTGATCATTAATAACTTACGGCGACCAATTTTATCGGAAAGCCGACCAATTACAATACTTCCGGCTAAACCAATTAAAGCACCCGCTCCAATTAATCCAGTCCAAAGATCATTTATTTGAATATAACGAGCAGCACTGGATAATGCTGTCCCCGAAATACCTAAAGCATATCCACAAGTAATTTGCCCCAAAATAATAGCCATAAAAACTCGCATATGAATGGGCATTAATGGCGCCTTTTTGTAACTCTTTTTAGTTGTTGTGTCAATTATTGTACTCATAAGAAGAGATAAGAATCTCTTTAAAAATACCTCCTTGAAAATATTAAATATATGTATACCTTATCAAAAATAAGAATATGATGCAAAATCGTCGTGAAAAGAAAAAAGCAATCTTATCAAGTAAAAAACTTAATAAAATTGCTTGTATGTTTTAGTTCAATTAGAACTTATTATTTTTCTTTCTATTAGTAAAAAATTGATAAAACAGAGAAATAATAGATTGGGCTAATAAAGTACCAGCTATCCAATAGATAGCCGCATTCATTTTTTGACTAAAGGCAAAATATGTGGCTACGATGTAGCAGGCAACCCAGACCATTTTCCAAAATAGTTTAGTCATTTTCGATCATCTCAATTTTTCCACCAGCAATTGGGAGCGTTACATGAGTATCATACCCTAACAAATCCCCTTTAACCGTATCGGGAAGTTCCATACTTGCAGGAACGCCATGAACGTAGACTACGCGTTTATCTAAAGCGATATCATCAGTACCAAAATCACGCTTAAAGTCTTCTCTTAAAATGTCCATTGGCACATCTTTTTCATATCTATAATAACCATTGGCGTCGGCCACTGGATAAGTATCGTTTGGAATATCCATATCTTGTGGTGCCTTATCAAAAGGTACCATTGTTGTTCCTGAAACAGGAGTAGTTTCTGGTAAATCAATGTAGCCGTCATGGTTAGTATCTTGTTCCATTGTCGCAACAATTGCATCTTTCCCATCAGTGAAGCCATGGAAGTGTTGCCAGTGTTCGGTATTGGCAGGTGTATCAAACATTTCGATTTTTATATGCATAGTGTCGCCATCAATAGTAAATTCCGCAGTTCCGTGAGCACTTGTACCAATTTTTTCAGCGTTTAAAGGCGCAATATTTGCAATATATTTTCTCATTTATGAAAACCTCTTTCCATTAGCTGTTAACTTTACACCTTTATCATACAAGGAATAGAAGGAAAAGTGTCTTTTCACGCCTTATGATTGAGAAAAATAAACTTGCTATAATTAATTTGATCTAAATCAAGAAAAGAGTGACTAAAATGACAAAACATTCCCCGTTAGCTTGTTTGAGTAAAGCGGAATTATTTAAGGATTTACCTAAGAATTTACGTGAAAAACTAGTGACGATTTCTACGCACCAGGAGTATTTCCCAAAAGGTAGTTTAATTCGCCAACCTTTCGATGGTAAAGATGGGATGCTAGTGATGGATAAAGGCCACGCTAAAATATATAGCTTAAATGAAGATGGCAAAGAAACAGTCCTCGGTACTTTGAATAAAGGGGATTCAGAAGGCCAGGAGCATCTTTTTAGTGATGAAAATCAAGAAAATTATATTCAAGCCACGACTGATACTTGGATATGTTCGATGACCCGCAAGGATTTTCAAAATTTGCTTCAAGAAACCCCAGGATTAGCTTTACGCTTATTGAATAGTTTTGGGAGAAAGCTAGTTGCAGTAGAACAAAATGCTATTCGACGTAATTCTATGGATGCCAAAGAGCGTATTATGGCACATTTAGAGGATTTATCTAAAAAACAAGAAGCCAATGTTGTTACCTTAGAATTGAAGAAAAAGGATTTAGCTAGTTTGTTGGGGATAACGCCGGAAACGTTAAGCCGAAAGTTAAAGGAACTAGAAAATGAAAATCGAATTGAGGTAAAAGGTAAGCAAATCAGAATTCTGTAAACTAAACAAGCGATTCTTTATTATATTTATACATAATATAGGATGGGTGCAATTAATTGAATTTAGTATTTTGATGATCCATACTATATTTATAAAGATGAAATAATAAAGAAAGGAGTAATTATTATGTTTAGTTTCGTATTTTGGGTTCTTTTATGTTGGTTTATCGTTAATGTAATTTGGATGTGGTTTGTTCTTAAGAATCAAACTTATCAAAGAGTTTTTGCATGGATTAACGTTTGTGCTGTTGTAATTGGCTTTTGGGTATACTATGGTGTTGCCCATGATCCAAGTGGAATCGCTATTTGGTTTATTTGGTTAAACTGGATCAACGTAGTCTTAGCCTGCCTTCAATTCTACTTCGGATACCGCAAGCTAAACAATTAATCATCATCAATAAAAAAGCTGCATTAAGGATCAATCCCTTTAATGCAGCTTTTATTTTAGTTAATCTTTTTTGTAAAAAGTTTCTTCTACAGCGTGGGTGATGGCAATTTTATCATGAGCGTAAGAAAGACCACCTTGAATGTAAAGACGGTATGGAGCACGAAGAGGACCGTCTGAAGATAACTCAATAGTAGAGCCTTCAGTAAAACTACCAGAGGCCATGACAACATCATCTTCATAGCCATCTTGGTGATATGGGATAGGATCAACAAAGGAATTCATTGGAGAATAATGTTGAATTGCAGCACAGAACTTAACCATTGGGTCTGGTTCACCGAAGGTTACCGTTTGAACGATATCAGTTCGGGGATCATTCCACTTAGGAGCAACCTTCATTCCCATTTCTTCGCAAAGAGCCGCGGTATAAATCATACCCTTTAGAGCTTCTCCAGTAGTGTGGGGCGCCATAAAGAATCCTTGATAGAAGTCACGCAAGTATCCCCAAGTTGCACCTTCGCCTTTACCAGCGCCAGGTACGTTTAAACGTGATCCTGCCCCTTCAATCAGATCTTTATCACCGACTAAGAAGGCACCACCTTTAACAATTCCGGCCCCAGCATTTTTAAAAAGTGAACCAGCCATCATATTAGCGCCATAAAATGTTGGTTCTTCGGTTTCAGAAAATTCACCGTAGCAGTTATCAACAAAGATTTTCACATCAGGGCGAACTTCCTTGATAAACTTGAGCATCTTTTTGATTTTTTCCATAGTGAAACTGGCTCTGACAGCATATCCAAGAGAACGTTGAATTGTAACGACTTTGATTGATGGATCTTGTAAGTCTACGCGGGCTTTTTCATAATCTACTTCGCCATTATCAAGTAATTCAGTAGTTTTAAAGTTAATACCCCATTCCTTCATATTTCCTGGCTTGTTCCCCGCAAGACCAATTACTTCTTGAATGGTGTCATATGGAGTTCCGGTTAAATAGTAGAGAGTGTCGCCGGGACGAAGCATACTAAATAGACCAACTGAAATAGCTTGAGTTGCAGAAGAGAATTGGGAACGTACTAATGCATCCCCAGTTTTGAAGTAATCGGCATAAATAGCTTCAATTTTGTCACGACCAATATCGTCATAACCATAACCGGTTGAAGGTACCAAATCTTCTTCACCTACGCGGTGTTTTCTAAATAATTCAAGTACTCGTTGTTGGTTGTAAAGAACTTGCTCATCAATTTCTTCCAAACGTGGAGCAATTAATTTGTCAACTTTATCAACTTTTTCTTGTAATTCTTGAGGTAAATTTTCTTTCCAAGATAAAACCATAATCTTCTCCTTAATTTTCTTTTAGCACTTCGGCTTGAACTTTAATTTTACCATTTGTTTTTTGATCCCAATAGACACCTTGAATTTCTGGTACGAAGCCTGGGAAACGTTCAATAGCTCCCACTAAAACTTCAAAGTATTTTTGATCAATTTTTGACCATTTTTCTCCAGGTGCAACAATAAATACACCTGGAGGATAGGGAAGCGCACCTTCGGCCGCAATTCGCCCTAAAACGTTATCCAAATCCACCAGTTCACTTTCATTTCTCATGAATAAAGTATCAGCCTTACTTGGCGTCATGGAATAATTTTGCATGTTAGTTTTGGCAAATAATTCTTGCTGAAGAGTAAAGGTATGATGTTCTTTATAGTAGTCATGCATTTCTTGGCAAAGTTGTTTAAGAGTATAACCTTGGTAGCGATCGCCATAAACTTTAGCAAGTTTTGGTAAAACTACTTCTAAGGGAGCATCTTCATTGTAGAAGTTTTCAAATTCTAAAAATGCATCTAATAAAGTCTGGAGCTCTTTTTCAGTGTCGCCTGGAGTAAGCAAGAAAAGAAGAGAGTATAGGTCATCTTTAGCCCGAATGATGCGCTTTTCCATTAAAAATTCTGCCACAACTGGGCCAGGAATACCGGTGTTTTCATATTTTGCATTTGCAACATCAATTCCAGGAGTTTTGACCGTGATCTTAAGTGGATCAAGCATCGCCTCACCTTTAGCGATTTTATTAAAGCCATGCCATTTATCTTCGGGATCGAAGTTCCAATATTTCGCGTTTGTAGCAAGTTCATCCGTTGGAATTTGAGCAAAATCATCTGGTACTAATGGCTTAAAAAGCTTAGATTTCTTGAGTAATTCCTTACGCCATTCAATTCCCAAGCGTAAGATTTGGTTCCACCATTTTTTGTTGCCTTCACCAGCAGTTAAGTAAGAGTTAACCGTTAAAGAAGCATAAAGTGGGTAAGAGTAACTAGAAGTGACAAATTTTAGATAAGCATGGTTAAAGTGCTTGTGGTCGACATAACGCTTTTGACCTTTTAAATGAGCATCTTTCTTTAAAATTTGAGAAGCTTGTCCCATCCCAGCTTGTTGCTTGTGAAGTGATTGAGTGACTAAAATTCCCGGGTCTTCTGGTCCTAAATCAAAGTTAAGCGGGGAAAGATGACGCATAATTGGTACAAATTGTTCAAATCCGCCCCATGCACAGTCAAAAAGGATGTAATCACAGAGTTTACCAATTTTATCAATTAACCATTTAGCATCATAAAAGAGTCCATCATAAGTTTCAGATTGAATAATGGCCATTCTAAATGGACGCTTGGCTTTAGCTTTTTCAGGATCAACCTTAGCAATATCTGTGCGGATTTTGTCTTCGCTCAGAAAATCCGGATCCATTTCACCGATAAGTCCCAAGGCGTTCCGGTCAGTCGGAATGTAAACAGGTTTAGCTCCAGTCATAACTAAGGCACTGTTATAAAGGGACTTATGGTTGTTGCGGTCAAAAAGGACCAAATCTCCTTCAGTTAAAACGGCACTCGCACAAATTGAGTTGGCACTAGTAGTTCCATTTGTACAGAAGTAAACCTTGTCTGCATTATAAGTTTCGGCCGCTTTTTGTTCGGCAGTCAAAGGAGTTCCACCATGTGTCATGGTATCGCCAAGTTCTGGAACAGTGTCGCTAGTATCGGCGTACATCAAGTTCTTACCAAAAAAGCGATTGAAGACAACGCCTGCGGGATGTTTCTCATAGTAAAGACCGTTATGATGGCCGGGAGTCGTGAAACTGATTGGTCGATCTTCGGAGAAGTTGACGAGGTCGGTTAAAAATCCAGGCACCATTTCTTGAGTGTAGGAAGTAGCTTGTTTAATTATTTGATCTTTTTCAGTTGGTAAAAGAGTTTCATGTGAAACAGTGATAATAGGGATGCCCAAACCGGAAGTTTCTTGAAGATTGTGAGCTTGTTTTAAAGAATCAGAATTATTATCTGAAATGACAATAGCAGCGAGTTCGCTGGCTTGTGCACCAGTTAAACTGGTAGTTTGCCAAGAGTCGAAATCAGCGTTTTGAATGCCGACATCGACAGCAATTTTTAAAAAGTTCATTTTTTTCACCCTATTTTTCTAAAAAGATACTTGCAAAAATCAAATAAATCTTTATAATTTTTTGCGGACGTTTTTGCATTCCAGTAGAGATTAAGGAATACCACGGCATGAATTATAGCGACTTATAAGGGAGCAGACAAGTGATTTTTAATACTTTGCTTATCGTGTTAAAACCCCCGAATTTGCTGGTTTAATCCAAGTTAGTATTTAAATTAGGGGGAGAATTAAAAAATTGGATAAACCAGATGTCTTAACAGACTTAGAACCTAGCAAAAAACATTACATGAGTTGGCCAGTCATTGCCTTAATTGACTTCGTAACAATTATTAGTTTTGAAAATATCTTCTATCCATTTCAAAACCAAGGATTATCAGTAGTTATCTCTTGGATTTTCTTGCTGTTTTCATACGTTATTCCTTACGCATTGATCAGTAGTCAAATGAGTTTAACTTTTGATAATCAAGATGGTGGCTTGGCTTCTTGGGTGAGAAGAAGTACTAACGATACCTTAGGATATTGGACTTCGTGGATGTATTGGGTGCAGAGTGTGCCTTATATTGTCGATGTTTCCAACTCAGTTATCGTATCCTTTAGTTGGATGATTTTTGGTAACAACAGTTTAGACAAAAAGATGTCAACTTTCTGGTTTGGAATTTTGACTTTTGTGATCATTTTGATCTTTATTTTGCTTGAAAATAAATTGCGCAACTCACTAGAAATTCTTTCTTTAATTGGTGGAGGCGCAATGTTTATTATGTCTATGTTGTTTGTTTTGCTCGCTGCTTGGTCGGTAATGCACGGTCACCATATTGCAACCCAACCATTTAACTGGGGCGCATTTAAGCCATCATTCAGCCTGAACTACTTCTCAACTACTGGACTTTTGATCTTTGCCATGTCAGGTGCGGAACTTGCGGCTCCATATGTGCAACAAATGAAAAATCCTAAACGCGATTTTCCTAAGGCAATGTGGATGCTTGCAATTATGACTGGATTTTTGACTATCTTTGGAACTTTGGCTTTGGCAATGTTCTTTAATGCTCACAAGATTCCTCATGACTTCAAGATGAATGGTCCTTACTACGCTTTCCAACTTTTGGGTGAAAGTTTAGGAATGGGTAAAGTCTTGATGTACATCTTCGCAGTGGTACAAGCAATCTTCATGATGGCTCAGCTTGCAGTTTTACTTGATGCTTCCAGTCGTGTCTTTGCTGGGGATGTTGGCGAAAAATTCATGCCAAAATGGTTGACCAAGAAGAATAAGAATGGTCGACCAATTCACAGTTATACTTTTACTGTAGGACTTAGCTTATTCTTGCTTCTTTTGACTGGTACTTTGCCAAACATCAACACTATTTATAACTGGCTTTTGAACGTTAACGGTATCATTTCACCATATAAGACTTGTTGGGTGTTCTTTGCCTTTGTAGCAATGAGAATGCATCAGGATAAATACCACTCTAGTTATGTCTTTATCAAAAATAAGACTGGTGCTCTAGCAGTTGGATTCTGGTGTTTAATCTTCACCTTTGTCTGTGCTACTTTAGGATTTATTCCGCAAAACGTAGAATTCGGCACGCCAGCATTTACTCACCAATTATGGATGAATATTATCACTGTAGTCGTTCTCTTTGGTTTAGGATTTGTCCTTCCATGGCTACGTAAGCGCGAAGCTAGACGCGAACAAGATGAAGTAATCGAAGAAAGCTTTGATTAAATAAAAAGACCTGATGCAAAATCAGGTCTTTTTTGTTTAGAGTGGGAAAAGGTAGTATAGGAGCGCTAAAAACAATGTTATAGCGCCAATTCCGCCAATGACGGTAAGCTGCAGGCGTTTGGTGATTACAATGTAAGCAATAAACTCGCGAATAAAGGCGTTTAACGTGAAGTACCATTTAGTTTTTGCACCATAGCCCACACACTGCAATCCTTGACGCTTTGCCAAAACTAGAGCGCGGTAAACGTGATATGAGCTTGTAACCAGACAAAAGGTACTGTCCGGCTTCATTAGATTATGAGAGAATCTCAAGTTCTCATTGGTGGTTTTAGATTTATCTTCAATAATGATGTCCGACTTCGGAACGCCTTGTTCCTCAGCATATTTAGCCATGGCATGGGATTCGGGGATCTCTTCATCGCTGCCTTGACCACCAGACATGATCAATTTTGAGCCAGGATTACGATGATATATCTGAATCCCGCGATTGATCCGACTTGCTAAAAGTGGGGTAACTTTCTTTCCAATTAGTCCAGCACCAAGAACGACAACGTAGTCAAGATGCTTTTGCCTGATATTGATCAAGTTGAGCCAAGATGTCAAGGTATACATCACCATGATGAAGATTAGATAAAAAATACTTAACGACAAGAAGAGATAAATAAATCTGAACCAAGCTTCTGAAGTAAAGCGGCCAAATAATGGATATGCAAAGATTAGAAAGAGGATTACAAAAGCCATTCCTAAAGATAGAAAGTTGGTCCATTTAGTACCTTCTTTGATCAAAATTTTAATCCCATCAAAGATAAACATCCCAATTAACAAAATTACAAAGGCAAAAATCAGCAATGCCACGCCCACGGCAGCTAAAAGCAGAAATTTAGAAATAGTGTCATGATGACTGGGAAACATTGTATCCATCATAATGATGATATCTAGCGCTAAAAAAGCAAGAAACATCAAAGTGGTAGTCAAGGTTAGTCCAGCCCACATTGATCGCCTTTCATGGGTTAAAACAAAAATAAAAGCCCCTAGATTTAGTAAGAATAAGGCTAGGGACCAGTAAAAAAATGTTAACACTCCATCCACCTCACAAATTCTTATAATTCAATTATACGGAATTTTGTGGAGGAAGTAGAAGGATAAAAGTATTTAGAAAAATTACTTTCTAGATTATGAAAAAAGCTCTGCAAATGCAGAGCCACACGTTAACGATTATGCCAAGGAGCTACCTCGACTTGCACGCTAAAACTTTTTATTCTTATTCTAAAGATATTATAGCACATGATATGCACGCTAATAGGGTAGCTCCCTAAAATTTGTGCTGGAAAGGAGAAATCCTGACCATGAATTTAACTTTTATTCTTATTCTTGTCGTACCACCAAAGTACGTGAAAAAACTGATTAAGTTAGTTTTAAACTGGCTTAAAGAGCGTTAATCGCCATCAGCAATCAAGCCTCTGGAAAATTACTTTCCAGATTATAAAAGGGATGAAATTCTTTATGAAGATCATCTCTTTTTCATTCTAGAGGCCTTCTAATTAGCACCAGCAATTTTTGCTTTGTTCAACATTAAGGAACTGCCGACAACTGAGACTGAGGAGAAGGCCATTGCAAGACCCGCGAGTTCCGGACTAAGTGTTAGGCCAAGACCCATGAAGAGTCCCGCTGCAATAGGGATACCAATTGTGTTATAGATGAGGGCCCAGAAAAGGTTTAACTTGATTCGGTTGAAAGTCTTCTTTGAGATGTCTAGGGCACGAACTACACCGCGTAAGTCATTTTGAACTAAAACAATACCACCAGAATCAATTGCGATATCTGTTCCAGAGCCCATGGCAATTCCGACATTAGCGGTTGAAAGGGCAGGAGCATCGTTGATACCGTCGCCAACAAAGGCTACCTTATTGCTGTTTTGTTGAAGATTTTGAATATGTTCAGCTTTTTCATTTGGTAAAACGCCAGCGATAACTTGATCCATTCCAACTTCGTTAGCAATTGCTTGGGCAACTTTTTCATTATCACCAGTAAGCATAACCGTCTTTAAACCGCGCTTCTTAAGTTCGCTGATGGCCTCTTTGGAACTTGCTTTTGGTACATCTTGAATAGCAACTAAACCAATAATTTTACCATTTAAGCCAACATAAACCACAGTCTTAGCTTCTTCTTGCAATCGATTAGCTTGCTCATTCATTTCCTGGGAAATATTAACATCAGCTAATAAACGATTGCTGCCGACAAAAGCAGTTTGATCATGATAATTAGCTTTGACACCCTTACCTTCAATAGCTTCAAATTCTTGCACCTTTTCGGGTTTAATATTCTTCTTTTTAGCTTCTTTAACAATAGCAGTTGCAAGAGGGTGTTCAGAAGATTCTTCTAGGCTCGCAGCAACACTTAAAACTTGCTTTTCGTTCCCAACAATATCAGTAACTTGAGGCTTACCAACAGTGATAGTACCAGTTTTATCGAAAACAACAGTGTTTAAGTCACTAACTTCTTGAAGAACTTCACCATTTTTGATTAAAACGCCCATCTTGGCGCTACGAGCGGTTCCAACCATTAAAGCAGTTGGAGTGGCCAGTCCTAAAGCACAAGGACATGCAATCACAATCACACTAACAGCAAATAGCATTGCTTGAACAGCAGTTGCGCCTAAGAATGAGTACCAAATGACGAATGTTAAAATCGCAATAATTAAAACAGCAGGTACGAAAATATTAGAAATTTTATCAGTTAGATTTTGGATGGGAGCATGACTAGTTTGAGCTTTCTTAACTAAGTCAACGATTTGAGAAAGCATGGTGTCTGAACCAACCTTGGTAGCCTTAAAAGTAATGGTACCGTTGCTGTTAATGGTAGAACCAACTACAGTGTCACCGACTTTTTTAACAACCGGCATACTTTCCCCAGTTACCATAGATTCATCAAGAGTGGTGGTACCTTCGGTAATTTCACCATCTACAGGAACCTTTTCACCAGGCTTAACCCGGATCAAATCACCCACTTGAACTTGGTCTAAAGGGATCTTTACAAATTTGCCATCTTTTAAAACTTCGGCATCTTTTGCTTGTAACCCCATCAACTTGCCAAGTGCATTTGAAGCATTATCGTGCATTTTTTCTTCCATTGCATCGCCCAAAAGAACGAAGACAGTAACAAAAGCAGCACTTTCAAAGTAAACTGGACGGTTGGTAATCATTGCAAAAATACTGTAGAAGTAAGCAACTGCAGTACCCGCAGCGACCAAGGTGTTCATATTAGCACTATGCTTTTTAAAAGCAGCAATCGCACTCTTCCAATATGGTGCAGCCGAAATTGCCATAATAATCGTCGTTGTGATTAAAGCGATCCAATTATATCCTGGCATCATCCAGTGAAATGGCATTGCAAACATTTGGATTAACATTGGAATTGCTAAAATGAACGATATCCAAAATCGTTGAATGTTGGATAGTTTCTTCATTATTTAACGATTACCTTTCCATGAAACATATCCATGCCGCAAGCATAGTTGTAAGTACCAGGCTTGTCGGTCGGGATATTAACAGTTACTTCTTTTTGACCATCGAGCTTTTTATCAACTCCTAAATCTTTAAAGACAACTTCATTCATACATCCCATATTGTCTGATGGAATAAATTTCAATTGTGCAGGCTTGCCAGTCTTAAAAGTTACAACATCGGGCTTGTAGCCGTGATTCTTTGCGTTAACAACAACTTTTTTAGTTTGATCTTTTGAAAAAATACTCATAACATTTACGACCTTTCCGAAATTATTTAACGATTACCTTCCCATGAAACATATCCATCCCACAAGCATAGTTGTAAGTAGCTGCCTTATCAGTAGGAATCTTTACAGTAGTAATCTTTTGTTTAGTTAAATCTTTATTGACGCCAAGCTGTTCAAAGACAACGTGAGATAAACAAGCAGTAGAATCTTGCATATCAAAGTTGATTTCAGCTGGTACACCTTTTTTCAACACGACTGTTGCAGGAGAATAGCCGCCATTGACCACGATAGTAGCATTTTGTTCATCATTTACAATGGTTGAAGTTCCGACAGATTCCTGATGTTTGCCAAAGAACCACCAAATGATGAAGACAATTGCAGCTAGCCCCACAACTAGTGCGATAATTTGTCCTATTCCCATCTTAAAAACCTCGCTCATTTTTATCGTTTACATTTGTAAATATAACACTTCAATTAATAGAATGCAACAAAAAAGAACTCAAAAAATGAGTTCTTTCATTTCTAGGGAAATTATTATTGAGCAATGTAGACATTCTTGAAGTCGTATGGGACACCTGTTGGATTAAAGGAAACATTTTTCACATTGTTCTTTAAAAGTTGTGGATGAGCAGTTTGAACTAAAGGAATGGTGCCTTGGTCTTTAATTAAGATCTTTTCGGCTTGAACAAGTTTACTCCAGCGCTTAACGGGATCATTGCCATAGACGTTTTCTGATTCATTAAGAAGTTTATTGAATTGATCGTTGTTCCAGCCATTGTTAAGGTAACTAGAGCCTTTTTGGAAAACATCTAGGAAGTTGATCGGATCAGCAACAACTGCTTGCCAGTTCTTAACTGTGATTTCATAGTTACCAGCAGTTTGACGAGAAATTAATTGAGTATAAGGAATGCTTTGAACTGAAACACTGACATTTGGCAAACGATCAAGTTGACTTTGTAAGAATTCGGCAGTTTGTTTAGAAGTGTCGTCATCACTTACGAGTAAATTAACCTTGATTGAATTAACCCCAGTTTCTTTATAGCCTTCTTTGAGCAACTTTTTAGCTTTTGCTAAATCGTAGGAAACGCCGCTTTTAACGTAAGCATCGTTTTCAAATTGAGCACCAGTCTTTGGATTTGTGCCCATACCAGAAGGAACAAATCCTTTAGCAGGGATTGAGCCATCTTTTAAAACGTTATTGGTGAGTTGTTGACGGCTGATTGCATATGAGAAGGCTTGACGAATCTTAAGATTCTTGAATGCTTTGATCTTGTTTTGGTTAAGTTCTAAACGGCGAATTGCAGAAGAAAGTCTTGCATGATAGCCCGCTTTATTTTTGTTGGCAGCAACTTGTTCTCCGGTTAAGCCAGTTTCATCAGCTTTGCCAGCTTGGAAGAGGTTGTAACTGGTAGTAGTTGATTCGCTGACTTGTTCATTAATTTTGTTTAACTTGACGTTTTTAGCATCCCAGTAATTTTTGTTTTTGATTAAAGTCCAGGCTTTATTATTGCCAGTCCATTTAGTTAAAGTGTAAGGACCAGAAGAAACAGTGTATTTAGCTTGGGTACCATAAAGTTTGCCGTACTTTTTGACTGCATTTTTATTTTGTGGGAAGAAAAGAGGCCAAGCTAGTAAGTTCTTGAAGTAGCTCAGTGGACGCGTTAGTTGAATGCGTAAGTGATATTTTGAAGGAGCCGTTACACCTAAAGTTGAAGGGCTCTTTTTGCCTTTGTTAATAGCTTCAGCGTTTTTTATTTGATAAAGGTAAAAGGCCATTTGTGACTTAGTAGCTGGAGTGACGGTTCTTTGATAAGAATAAACAAAGTCCTTGGCCGTTACGGGATCTCCATTAGACCATTTAGCATCTTTACGTAAATCAAAATCATAAACTGTGCCGTTTTTTGATTCTTTGACTGATTTAGCTAGTGATAACTTTGGCTTGTTATTTTTGTCTAAACGATAAAGGCCGTCCCCGGTATTAAGCAATGCTTGAAAGGAAGTGGTATCTGTTGCCAAAGATGGGTCTTGGGTTGAAAGTTGGGTCGTTTCTGACCAATTCAAAGTTTGATTTTTACTTTCTTCGGCATCTGATTTTTTACCGCAAGCTGCGAGACTTACGCCCGTTAAAATGATGGTACTTGTGGTTAATATTTTCTTAGTTAAACTCATTACAAAAACTCCTTTTTGGGTAATCGAAATTAAGCAATGAAAAAGAAAAACGCCCCACTAGATCAACTTGATCTAATAGGGCGTTTAAACGCGGTACCACCTATCTTTATGGAGATTCCACCTTGGTTCATGTACGGCCACATGGGCGATACACTACCGCGGTAGAGGGCGGACCCTGAACTTGCTAAATATCGCAAATTCATGCTCGAAGGCCATTTTCAAAGGTAGGCTTGTCATTTCCTTTCACCATATTGGAAACTCTCTGCAGGCAATACTACGATTTACTTTCCTTGTCATTGCTTAATTTATCTTTAATGTTGTTATCATATTATAGCTAAACTTTAGATTTGTCAACTATAAATTTGTAATTAAGAAGAATCCGATAAAGATGAAGAATAAAATGTACATCATGATAGAAACTTCTTTATGACGTCTAGCAGCGATCATAGTGATTGGGTAAGCGATCATTCCAAGTGCTAACCCATCAGAAATTGAGTAAGTAAGAGGCATTCCGACTACGATTAAAAATGATGGAAATGCAACTTCGAATTTTTCCCAATGGATGTTCTTTAGGTTTCCAGCCATTAAGACCCCAACAATGATTAAAGCAGGAGCGGTCACAGTAGTTGGAATAACAGCTAGTAATGGGCTGAAGATCATACTAATTAAGAAGAAAATTCCAATAAAGACTGCAGTTAGTCCAGTGCGACCACCCATGGCGATTCCCGCACTTGATTCAACGGAAGTTCCAAGAGGAGCGGTACCTAAGATAGCACCTTCAATCATGGCAGTTGAGTCTGCCGCAAAAGCTCGGCCAATTCCAGGGATTTTACCATCTTTATCAACCATTCCCGCTTGTTGAGTCATTCCAATTAAAGTACCAGCAGTATCAAAGAAAGTAACAAGCAAGAAGGTTAAAACGACGATGAAAAGTTGCGGCGTGTTAATATCCTTCAAGTGGAAAATTGCTTGGCCAAAAGTTGGTGCAATCGATGGTGGAGTAGAAATGAATGAATGTGGCAAAGGAATTTGACCAATGCAAATCCCGAAGATAGCAGTAACTACCATTCCGATAAAAATTGATCCTGGCACATTCATGGCCATCAAAATGACAGTTAAAACCAAACCGAATAAGGTAACCCAAACGGCAGGTGAAGAGAATTTACCTAAAGTCACAAGAGAAGAAGCACTGTTAACAATCAATTTACCATTTTGTAAACCGATAAAGGCAATAAATAAACCAATTCCGGCGGAAATAGCGAACTTCAAATCTTGTGGAATGGCATCAACTACAAGTTCACGCAAGTGAAGAGCAGTAATTAAAACAAACAAGATGGAAGCTACAAGAACTGAAGCCAAAGCTGTTTGCCAATTAATGTGCATTCCTACGCAGACGTTGTAAGCAAAAAAGGCACCACTACCAAGCGTGGGGGCTAAAGCAATAGGGTAGTTTGCTACAAAGCCCATGATAAAACAACCGATTGCCGTTGCAAGAGCCGTAACGGTGAAGGCCGCTCCAGCAGGGATTCCGGCAGCATGTAAAATGTTAGGGTTAACAAATAGAATATAAGATAGTGAAACAAACGTGGTTAATGCAGCGATCAATTCACGTTTAACATTTGTTTTGGCATCTTCCAAATGAAAGACATTATTCAAAAATTGCATTGCTCCTCCAAAAAATAAAAAAGAAAAAGGACATAGTTCACTCCAAGCCATGGGTAAAAGATGTCCTTTTATATTTATGACGTCTGATACCTATAGTCCTGAATTCATGGCTCAGGGTAGAGACTGTCGACCTTATCTCGACGATATATAGATAACGTAATGTTAAGTATTCTAGCAGAAATTTGATCTATAGGCAAATGTTGGTTATTTCTTGGGGAATAATGGGAGTTTGAGAATCTACTAAAAATTAATTGTTTTTTCATAATAATTTCTATAAAATAAAAACTATTATTATTCTTTTTAATTTTATTATCTAAATAATGAAATTAAATTAAGTCAAAAAGGTTATATAGGTGCTAATGAGAAATAAATTGTTATGGTTACTACAATTAATAATAAATCAAGCTTTTATGTTAAAAGTTTTTAGCTATATTGAGAGCATGTACTATATGGTGGAAAATGGTTAGTCAATTATTATGTCTATGATTTTAGTAATTGTCTTTCTTTTAGTAGGATACATCTTTACTAACATTTTAAGAAAGACCAAGTAGGAGAAATTAAATGAAGTATGTAATTCGAACCTATCCCAAACAAATATTACTGTTTAGTGTTTTATCAGTCATTTTAGCTATCTTAAATGTATCCAATGCTTTAGTTCTACAATTAATGATGAATGTAGCTACCAAAAAATCAAGTTTAAGCTACTCCTTTTTAGTCCTTATTGTCATCAGTTATATCATCATAAATGCAATTTTTTATTATTTTCAACAATATAATTCAGAATATTTAGCTAAAAAATCAATTAGTTTATATCGAAATATTATTTTTGAAAGAATCTCTGCTCAGAGAATTTCTTCTTTTACTAAAAAAGATAGTGGAGAGTATATTTCTTTAATGACTTCTCAAATGGATACGTTAGAACAAAATTACTTTACCGCTATTTTTTGGGGAAGTTACTTATTAATTCAGTTTATTACGGCATGTATTGTTGCGTTCTTTATTAATCCTGTAATGGCTCTTGTAGCTATTATATTAAGTATTCCAAATATGTTCTTACCGTTGTTATTTAGAAAAGTTCTTGAAAAAACAACAATTAAAACTATTAAGGCTACAGACACCTATATTTCTAAAATTTCAGATTATTTGAAAGGATTCGTAGACTGGAAAATAAATGGTGGGAGTAGTTTTGTGAAAAAACAAGAAAAGTCAGCTAATAATACTTTGCTTGCTAACCAAAAGAATGAAGTTAGAGCTATGAATTTATCGACTGTTTTTAATAATACTTTTTCCAACATCTTGTACTTAGGAACATGGCTGATAGGATCTTTTTTGATTTTAAATAAAAATATGACTGTGGGAGCAATTGTTGCATTTTCACAATTGGTTACAAATATTTCATTTCCGATTTATAGCTTTTCTGATATGTTTTCTCAGATAGTTAGTGGGAAAAAATTATTCAAGGAAATTGAGTCAAGTTTTGTTAACGTTAAGAAAAAAAGTACAGGAATACAAACTATTGCTGATTTCAAAAATATTAAATTTAATAATGTAAGCGTAGTTTATAATTCTGAACGTGTAGTTAAAATTGGAAATCTTGAAATATCTAATGGTAAAAAATATGTGATCCATAGTCCGAGTGGAAGTGGAAAAACTACATTATTTAAACTTTTAACTAAACAAATATTAGATTATGAGGGAAGTATTCTATTCAATAATATCAATATTAAAAAGATTAAAGATAATAGTATCTTTTCACAAGTTAGTTACTTACCTCAATCAGGTCATATATTTTCAACGACATTAATCAATAATCTCACTTTGTTTAACGCAGAGAAATACTCAAAAGAAGACTTGTTCAAAGTTTTAAGATTTGTAGAGCTTAAGAAATGGGCTAATGAGGAAGGATTGTATAGAAAGATTGATCCTCAAAAAATATCTGGGGGAGAAGCTAAGAGAATAGAATTAGCACGCTTATTATTAGATAAAAAGAATATTTTGATTCTAGATGAGTTTTCCTCTGGCTTAGACGAAGTTACTCGTCATAAAATTGAAAGTAAACTATTTAATTTAGAAAGTACAATTTTGTACATTACTCATAATTTAGATAACGAGCTTAGAGAAAAAGCCGATGAAATTATTGAAATCAAAAAATAAAAGCTAAGACTCACACTATTTCAGAGTAGATCTTAGCTTCTTGCTACACAAGAATGTTAATCTGCTAAAGGATTAATATTTTTTAAATGTTAAAGTAATTACTTTTGTAATTACTTTTGCTATAATATGTATGTGAGGTGAATGTATATGAGCATTGTAAAAGCAAGAATTCAAGGGAATGCAACTGTAGTAACCATCCCTAAATCATTTAATGTAAAACCGGGAACGGAATTTAAGTTCAAAAAAGGGAAAAATGGTAATTTAATACTTTCTCCTAGCAAGAAAGTGCCAGATTCTATTGAAGAACTCTTTAAGAATTGGCATGGAAAATATGAAGTTTCTGATGAAATAAGAGAATGGGACGAAATGAAACCAGAAGGAAGAGAAATATGGTAGAAAGACCCATAAAAGGTAGCATTATATATATAAACTTTGATCCATCTACAGGAGCAGAGATACAAAAGCGACGACCGGCGGTGGTAGTAAGTAATGATATGATCATGAAGACCTCTCCGTTTGCTTGGGTTGTACCTATTTCTCATGGCGAATTTAATGGGAGTGATTATCCGCTTCATGTTCGATTAGATGATCGAACTAAATCTGATGGTGTTATTTACGTGGAACAGTTAAGGTCCTTTGATTATAAAAGACGACAATGGCAGTTCAAAGAATATTTACCTTCTGATTTGTTTGAAGAAGTACAGAAAAAAATAAGATTAACAATTTCTTGATTGTTGTTAATGTCTTTTTGTGTAATTGATAACTACTAGCTTAGAGAAAAAGCCAATGAAATTATTGAAATCAAAAAATAAAAGCCAAGATCCACACTATTTCAGAGTGAATCTTGGCTTTTTGCTATATAAGAATGTTAATTTTCTTTTCTTCGATACTCACTGACACTCATTCCTTATTCTAATCTTCGCAAAGTAAAAAGCAAGCAGAATTAATCTGCTTGCCTATGGAGATATTTTTGAAGTTATTTGACGTTTAATACAATGTAGTAAATCACGAAGACGATGAACAAAATCCACATCATTGGAGTGATTTCTTTGAAACGCTTAGCGGCAATCATTGATACTGGGTAAACGATAAGTCCCCAGCCAAGACCATCTGAAATTGAGTAGGTAAGTGGCATTCCAAGTGCAATAAGGAAACATGGAATGGCAATTTCAAGATTAGTCCAGTGAACATGGGCCAAGTTTTCAGCCATGAGGACTCCAACAATAATTAAAGCTGGTGCAGTAACTTGAGTAGTGAAGACGCTCAAGATTGGACTGAAGATAGTAGAGATTAAGAAGAAAATACCAACCCAAACTGCAGTCAAACCTGTTCTACCACCTACGGCAATCCCAGCACTGGATTCCACAAAGGCGCCCACTGGAGAAGTCCCAAGGATAGAACCAACGAGCATACCGGATGAATCGGCAGCTAAAGCTTCACCAGCACGAGGTATTTTATTATCTTTCATCAAGCCTGCTTGTTGAACGAGTCCAATCAAAGTTCCAGTGGTATCAAAGAAGGTAACAAGAAGGAAAGTGAACACAACGACCCACATTTGGACAGTATTAATATCACTAAGATGGAAAACAGCTTGACCAAAAGTTGGCGCAATACTTGGAACAGAAGAAACGATCCCTTTAGGCATTGGGATTTGACCAATTAACACGCCGAAAACAGCTGCTACGATCATTCCGATAAAGATTGCCCCTGGCACACGAGCGATCATCAAGAAGATAGTCACAATCAAACCGAAAATTGTAATCCAAACAGTTGGATTGTTTAATCCACCGATTGTAACTAAAGTGGAATCACTGTTTTGAATTAATTTACCACCTTGAAGTCCGATAAAGGCAATAAATAATCCAATTCCGGCAGAAATTGCATATTTAATATCGGCAGGAATCGCGTCGATGATCATTTCCCGAACTTTAAAAATCGTCAAAAGAATGAAAAGGATGGATGCCACTAAAACCGCAGCTAAAGCAGTTTGCCATTTAACATGCATTCCTAAACACACTGTGTAGGTAAAGAATGCATTTAGTCCTAAAGTTGGAGCGGAAGCAATTGGATAGTTTGCTAGGACTCCCATGACGATACAGGTAAAAGCAGCAGATAGAGCAGTAACAGTGAACAAGGCACCTTTATCCATGCCACTTGCGCCTAAAACGTTGGGGTTAACGAAAAGAATGTATGACATACTTACAAAAGTAGTTAACCCAGCTAAAAGTTCAGTTTTAAAAGAGGTATTGTTCTCTTTTAAATGAAAAAATTTGCTAATTGTGTTCATTTTGTCCTCCAAATATCGTATAAAGTGAACATTCAATTTGAATTATACTAAAATAGTTAATAATTTCAATAGAAAATAGATAAGAATGCGCTTACTAAATAAAAATATCTGTTTTTTGGGAGATTTTCAAATTCAAAATTAGGTAAATTCATATAAAAATCCGTACGTTCTAATAAACGCAAAATAAAATAATTAAAAAGAAAGCATTTTGGTTGGAAAAGTATTGGTGATATTTCTTGGGAAATATAATATTTTCTGATTTAGAAGTTGACCTTAACGTTACGTTAATTGATATCTTAAAGCTAGGAGGTGAAAGTAATGTCAGAGAGATATACCATCGGAGAAGCAGCAAAGAAATTACAAATAAGTACGCGTACTTTGCGATACTATGATGAAAAAGATTTAGTAAGGCCTGCTTATATCAAAGAGAACGGCTATCGTTTTTATAGCGAAGAGCAAATCCGGCAAATTGAATTAATTCTTTTTCTAAAAGAATTGGGATTTTCATTGAAGCAAATAAAAATGCTCATTCAAGATGAGCATGGGAGTCAATCACTTGAGTTATTGCTTAAAGAACAATATCAGGAGAATCAGCGAAAAATTGATGAGATAAGTAAAAAACAAGCGCAAATAAAATATTTGCAAAAAATAAAGTTGTCGCGTGCGGTGTTAACCAATCATTCTGACATTACGGATATTATGAGAAAAGAAAATAGACTTTTAGCTTTAAGACGAAGAATGTGTTTTTTGGGTAGTCTGTTAGTATTAGGTGAATTGGTAGGAATCAGTCTTTTATATGCTTTTAAGCTGCAGATGAGTGTTGCGGTGATAGGAGTAACTGTAGTAGGAGCAATTGCCCTTTCTAAGTATTACTATGACAATGTTGAATATGTTTGTCCTAATTGCGGAGATGTATTTATTCCATCCTTTCTGGAATTTAATTTAGCCCCGCATACGCCTAAGTTTAGAAAATCGACTTGTCCAAAATGCGGTAAAAAATCTTACTGTTTGGAAATTAGTAGGGAATAGAAATATACACATAAGCAAATTTAAAAGCCCGTGCTTCATTGCACAGGCTTTTTATATCTTTATTATCTAAAAGTTCAATACCCATAAGAAGATGATGAATATTACAAACAGTACCCACATCATCGGGCTAATTTCCTTGCCACGCTTAGCAGCAAGCATACAAATTGGATAAGTGATCATTCCCCATGATAAACCGTCTGAAATTGAGTAAGTCAAAGGCATTCCCAAAATAATTAAGAATGAAGGAACTGCAATTTCAAGTTTATTCCAGTGGATGTGAGCAGTATTCTGTGCCATCAATACCCCAACGATGATCAAAGCTGGTGCAGTAACTTGGCTAGTGAAGACACCCAAAAGTGGGCTGAAGATCATTGAAATTAAGAAGAAGATTGCAACAAAGACTGCAGTTAAACCAGTTCGACCACCAACGGCAATTCCGGCACTTGATTCTACGAATGCGCCAACTGGAGAAGTACCAAAGATTGAACCAAACATCATAGCTGTTGAGTCAGCTGCTAAGGCTTTACCAACACGTGGCATCTTGTTGTTTTTCATGAAACCAGCCTGTTGAGCAAGTCCAATCAAGGTACCCGCAGTATCAAAGAAAGTAACCAATAAGAAGGTTAAAACAACTACCCACATTTGAACCGAATTGATGTCTTTAACATGGAAGATAGCTTGACCAAAGGTTGGAGCCAAACTTGGCGCGGTTGAAATCACTTTGTGGGGAAGGGTGATTTGACCAGTGCACACACCAAAAATCGCAGCTAAAACCATTCCAATAAAGATGGCTCCTGGAACTCCTAAAATCATTAAGATAACAGTTACCAATAAACCAAAGATAGTAATCCAAACAAGTGGATCATGAAGAGAGCCAAGACCAACTAAAGTTGATTTATTTGCAACAATTAACTTACCATTTTGAAGCCCTAAAAAAGCAATGAAAAGACCAATACCAGATGAAATAGCAAACTTTAAGTCAGCTGGAATTGAATCAATGATCTTTTCACGTAACTTAAATAAAGTGATTAAGATGAAGATAATTGAAGCAACAAAAACGCTGGCTAGAGCAGTTTGCCAAGAAACGTGCATCCCTACACAAACCGTGTAAGCAAAGAAGGCGTTGATACCCAGAGCTGGTGCTTCACCAATTGGGTAATTTGCGACAATTCCCATAATTGCAGTACCCAAAGCCGCAGCTAAGGCCGTTGCGGTAAATACAGCTCCAGTATTCATACCACTGGCACCTAAAACGCTAGGGTTAACAAAAAGAATGTAGGACATACTAATAAAAGTAGTAAGTCCAGCGATAAATTCTGTTTTTATATTTGTCTTATATTTATCGAGTTGGAAATAACTCTTAATAAAATTCATTTTATTCCTCCAAGACAGAATGTTCGTGTTTTTATCTTTAAAAGCAACTCTTATACTCTAGCATTCTCACATAAATTTGTAAATGCGAATTATAGCTAATATTTTTTAGATAATTGTCTCATTTAAATATTAATTTTGAGTTTGGAATAAAAAAAGTGTTGACGTCTTGGGAATGAAAGCGCTAGAATATTTACATTCACTTACTTTTAGATATGAATATTAGGGAGAGAAAACATGAGTATTATTTATATGTTAATTCCAGCATTGGCTTGGGGTGTTTTGCCACTTGCTGTTGCTCGAATAAAGGGAAAACCAATTAACCAAATTTTAGGTACTACTGTAGGTACTTTAATTGTTGGATTAATTACCTTACCATTTATTAAATTAAATATTGACGCTAAGACTTTTTGGATGGCAGCTTTAGCTGGTGCTTTCTGGGTTATTGGTCAACTTGGCCAGTATACTGGTTATGCTAAAGTTGGTGTTTCTGAAACTATGCCGATTTCAACTGGACTTCAATTAATTGGTACTTCTTTAGTTGGGGTGGTAATCTTTGGTGAATGGGGAAGTACCAGTGCTAAGATCTGGGGCTTTATCGGAATTGCACTTTTAATCATTGGTGCGATCTTAACTTCAGTTTCTGATGCAGGAACAAGCGAAGGAAACAAGAGTAATCAAACAGGTACTATCATTATGCTTGTTTGCACCACTTTAGGTTTCATTGTTTATAACGCTATTCCACGTGCACTTTCAGCTTCAGGAATTGCTATCTTCTTCCCAGAATCTGTAGGGATGGTATTAGCAGTTTTGGTTTACCTTGTCTTTACCCGTCAACTAGGTGAATTGAAGGCAAAGAGCAGCTGGCAAAGTTTAATCGCTGGATTTATCTTCTCAATTGCTGCTTTAGGCTACATCATGTCAGTTCGTGACAATGGTGTTAACACCGCCTTTGTAGTATCACAGCTTTCAGTAGTTATTTCTACTTTAGGTGGTATGTTAGTCTTAGGTGAAAAGAAGAGCAAGAAGGGTTATATCTTCACCATCAGTGGTTTAATTTTGATTTTTGTTGGTGCAATCTTAACAACAATTATGCATTAAAAAAAGCAGGCTCGCCTGCTTTTTTATTTTGCGCTAAAAAGCTCCACCACCAGAGCCACCGCCGAATCCTCCAGAACTGCCACCAGAAAATCCGCCCGAGCTCCCGGAGTAGGAACTGCTGTCACCGATACTCTTACTTAAGCTAGAAGAGAAGCTTTTTTCAAAATGATTGAAGTCGCCATAGTACCAGTAATAAGTATTAGCAGTGAAGTAAGTTTGAAGTGCTTTTTCACCAAATTCGGCCTTGAGTTCTTTAAGCACCTGCTTGGATAAACCGAATGCTACCGCATATGGCATAACGTCTTCCCAGAAGATCAATTCACCCACATCTTTCATCTTGAAATTGCCAATATCATTGAGCATCTTCTTGAATCCGCGTACCTTTTCAACCTCACTGGCGCCTTCTTGTGTGTAAATACTGGTGCGACGCTTATAAATGAAGTAAAAGATGAAATTGAACCCACCTAAAATTGCAATGATAATAGGAATAATCGGCATCTGCGTAGCAAAGAAGAGTGAAATAATAAAAGTTACGAAAATGAAGAAAGTGGAAACTTTCATTTGAGTGCTAGTTTTCTCTATTTCATCTTTGTATTTACGACTAATTAGATCTTTGTCTTGAACTTTGTGATATTGATCTTTTTGCCAATCATCAAATTCATCTTCAAGATCAATTTTCTTAAGCTTCTTAGTTGTAAAGCTTTCCCCATTACCAGCTTGATCAAAGATTTCTTTCAAAAAAGGAGATTCTTGTTTAACAGTTGGATCAAGGAGAGTAATGCGGTAGTTTTTGCGGCCTTTAGCTTTTTCGATCTTAAGACGATGTTTACCAGCTAACTGGGTGAGATAGGCAGTAAATGCGCGCTCATCGGGATAATCGCCATCATCTAGAATTTGCGCTGTGACGGGGTCAACGTCTGGAATTTCATAGTTGTGTGGTAACTCAGAAGTCTTGCGGGGCTTGATGCCAAAAGGCTTGGCTAGAATTAATTTAGATAAGAAGAAGCCACTTGAAAGGACAGCTATAATTAATGAGGCATAGGCCAAAATCGTCTTGAAAAGTTGCTGCTGTTTACGCTTTTCATTAGCTTCTTTTGCAAGTTTTATTTCCTGAGAAATGACAGCTTGTTTATGTTTTTCATTGCGGATATTTTTGTTCAGTGGAGTAACGGATGCTGGAAAAATCGCGTGAAGTTCAATTCCCACATCGCCACTGACATTGTTATCAGTTAAAACAACTTGACCTTTAGAGCGATTAACTTCAATGTGACCACCTAAATCTCCATGTGCCCAAGCTTTTAAGTGGGACACTTTTTTGCCTTGATTGAAAATGACGCTAACTTTGGCATGATCTAAATCTGTATCCCAACCGTTGCCAATAATCTTGAAATTGAGTTCAGCTGTGTCGCGCCAGTTAATCACTGCGTTGGTGATGGTGTAAGTATAAGTAACCTTTACTTCATCGTCTTCGGAAATATTGTGGAAGACTTTGAAACGATAGCCATCATCGGTGTGAGTAAGTTGGTAAGTATTGTTTTGGCCATTTCCAGCTTTGATAGGGATAGTCTTACCATTGTTAGTAGAAACAGAAACTTTTTGATTAATGAGCTTTTGATTCTTGGCTAAATTTTGACGATAATAAACACCATGAGCATCACTGTCAAAGTCGTAGTCAATAGACCGCGTAATCGTCAATGAGCCATTCTTGTTGATATGGGCGTCAACGTTAAAGTTGGTAATGTCATAATCCACATCGGCGAAAGTAGTGTGATGAGTTAGCATGAGCATCCCTAATAAAAGAGAAAGCATACTTACTATAGAAATAAGAGATCGTTTTTTCATTATTTTGACTTTCTAAAATTTGAGTTTTCCTAAATATACAAAAAAGGGATGTATAAGACAAGCAATTTGGAAAAGAAAGATAAAAAATACGCTAAGATTTTGTAGAGCTTAGCGTATTTTTTATCTTCAAATCTTCTTATATGAAATACTTAAAATATGAAAGTAAATAAAATTTGATAGGTATTGTTTGTTCTATTTTAACCTACCCCCGGTATTATAGATTTTAAGTCTTTACTTTTTATTGCTTTAAAAAAGTAGATACACAAAAAGCTACTAATAAGATGGAATCTTATTAGTAGCTTTTTACTATGCTTCAATTCGGATGTCAGTGGTTTTATCCCAATCTTCGGGAAGTTTACCCATTTCCTTCAACTTGGCTGTGATTTGATTAAGGACAATTTGACGATCATGTTCACTAGCCATGAAGTCCAACTCATCACCGTCAATGGTCATCTTAGGTGAATAATCGTATTTTTCATACCATGGCTTGTAGTATTCAAGTAGGCGCTTGTAGTAATCCTCCAAAGTTGAGTCATAGCTCAATTGTTCATAAGGACGGCCACGCTTTTTAATTCGCTTGATCATCGTATCATATGAAACATCAATATGAACAAGCAAGTCGGGATTCTTCTTAGGCATTCTGCTAAGTTCACCCATCATATTATGTAATAACTCGTAATAGGTATCGACTTCTTCACTAGTTGCACGACCAATATCGGCATTCATTTGGAAGAAAAGTGCATCTTCATAGATTGATCGGTCTAATACGTTGTTATCTTCACTTAAGGCTGCCTTAATGCTGTGGAAGCGCGTATTCAAAAAGTAAACTTGAAGTAAGAAAGCATACTTCTTAGGATCAGCGTAAAACAGTGGCAATACTGGATTGTCATCTACACTTTCATAGAAAGGCTTAGTACCTAAATAATCTGACAAAATACTGGTTAAACTGGATTTACCGGCTCCAATTGGTCCGCTTAAAACAATAACTGTCATCACGTTCCTTCTTTTTTATTTACAAATTGCCAATTTCACGCAATTTATTATCAATCTCACTCAAAACTTCTTTTTTAGCATCTTCATCAATTACAAAGTCAAGGTTGTCGCCGTTGATTTCCATCTTAGGAGAAGCATTGTAATGCTCATACCATGGCTCATAATAGCTGAGAAGTCTAGCGTAATAATCCTTCAAACCTGGATCAGTTGATAACTGTTCAAATGAACGGCCACGCTTCTTGATACGTTCAAGCATTGTATCTAAAGAGACGTGGATATAGATAAGCAGATCAGGCTTCTTGCTTGGATTACCTGGAGTATCTTCCATCATGTTTTCCAGCAAATCATCATAGATCTTGAACTCGGTTGGATCAGCTACTTTGCTGTCGGCATTCATCTTAAAGAAAAGTGCATCTTCATAAATTGAACGGTCAGAGACACTGTTTTTTTCTTGAATGGCTTGGTTAATTTGAGCTAAACGATGGTTAAGCAAATAAGTGTTAAGCAAAAAGGTGTAACGCTTCATATCCTTGTAATACAAAGGAAGGACAGGATTGTTATCAACGCCTTCATAAAATGCTTGCGTTCCTAAATGTTCAGCTAGAATACTGGTTAAACTGGATTTACCGGCTCCAATTGGCCCACTTAATACAATAACTTGGATCACATTCTTTCTTAATACCACATATAGAACATTTACTAGTTTAATACGAGATATTGTGTGTCACAAGGAAAAAATTAATTCTGTTTCACGTCAAAAAGTCAAGTGATTTTGAAGCAAAAACTTATCTGAGCAAAAGAAAAACCGCACCAATTCGGCACGGCTCAAGCTTTGGTCAAAGTATTATTTTTTGTATTTGTCGTCTAATTCTTTTGCAGCTGCTTCATCGACAATAACCGTTACGTCGGGATGCTTTTGCAAAATTGATGCAGGAACTTCTTCTGTAATAGGTCCTTCAATCATTTCTTTAATCGCGTGAGCTTTCTTTTCGCCAAAAGCCATCAACACGATCTTTTTGGCAGACATAATGTTGGCAATACCCATGCAGATTGCGCTAGTTGGAACTTCATCAATGTTATCAAAGAAGCGAGAATTTGCCTTGATAGTATTTTCAGTAAGTTTAACTTCGCGCGTTACTGTATCAAATGAAGAACCGGGTTCGTTGAAGGCAATGTGGCCGTTTCGACCGATTCCGAGCAATTGAATATCAATTGGATTATCTTTAATAATCTTGTTGTAATCATCAGCTGCTTTTTTGGGATCTTTTACAGCTTCAACACCATCAGGAACATAAGAATGTTTAAATGGCTTCTTGTTAAATAAGTGCTCCTTCATGAAATAGTGGTAACTTTGAGGATTATCAGGTTTTAAGCCGACATATTCGTCAAGGTTAATACTAGTTAAATCATCGCAATTAAGATCACTCTTAACCCAATTTTGGTAAAGAGTCACTGGGGTAGATCCAGTTGCAAGTCCTAAAATCTTAGCACCATTCTTGATACCTTTTTCAAAAATTTCAAAAGCTGCTGCTCCACCTTGAATGTCGTTTTGTCTAACAATAACTTTCATCATGATTAAATCCTCCTTGTTTACTGGTCTAGTCCATTATAAAATGGTCTATGCCATTTTGTCAAATCAGAATATATTGAAATTTAGTAGTAGAATTTAAGTGAGGTGAAAAAAGTCATGGATTTAACTGGAATAGGGATGGGTACCTGGAATATAGGCGAAGATCCCAAAAAGAAAAAAGATGAGATAGCCGCGCTCCGCTACGGCTTAGACAATGGGATAAGAATTATTGATACAGCGGAGATGTATGGTGAAGGTAAAAGTGAGAAGTTAATCGGTGAAGCGATTAAAGGTTATGATCGCAGTCAAATGTATATTATTTCTAAGTTTTATCCTTACCATGCAACTCCGGACCTTGAAAGAAAAAGTTTGGAAGAGACTTTAACTAGGTTGAATACCGATTATTTGGACCTTTATTTGCTTCATTGGCGCGGAAGTCATCGATACTGTGCGTGGGCTTGAAGAGTTGAAAAAAGAGGGCCTAATTCGTCATTGGGGCGTTTCTAATTTTGATACTTCTGATATGCAGGAACTGTTCAGTGTGCCCAATGGAGAAAAATGTTATGCCAATGAAGATTTGTATAATTTGGATCATCGTGGCGTTGAATATGATTTACTTCCATGGCAAAAGAAAAATCGGGTTAATTTTATTGGTTATTCACCTTTTAATTCAGGTGAAGGTAACACAATTCGAATTACTCATAATCTTAAAGCAGTTGCTCGTGCTCATGGCGCAACGCCGCATCAAATCATGCTTGCGTGGGCGCTTAGAAGTGGAGACGTTTTATCAATTCCAAAAGCGGGCAAAATCACGCATATGAAGGAAAATCTTGCCGCCCAAAGAATAAAGTTAACAGACGATGAGTTAAGACTTATAAATAGCGATTTCACGCAACCAACTGCGAAACAACCACTGGCTACAATTTAGGAAAAACCACAAGATATGGAAATAATATACAGACTTTATCAACATCTTGTGGAAAACTCTGTGGATTGTGTGTAACTTTTACTAATAAAAAACTGTCTATCCAAATGAGATAGGCAGTTTTTCTTTCTAAAAGATATTCAATTTTACTTAGGTAAAAGATGATAAGCAAAAATTCTAGCTAAACAAAATCTAAATACTACTATAAGTTTTTACTCGCTTCTTAAGGCAATGGCAGCATCCTTTTTGGCAGCCATTCTAGCAGGTAAGTGACCTCCAAGAAGTGTTAACACAGTTGAAATGATGATCAAGATCAACGCATGAACTGGATTGAGTTGAGCAACATTTGCTAGATCAGTAAGGTGATAAATAACACTATTGATTGGGAAAGTTAACAAGTAGGCGATGCCCACACCCAATACACCAGCAAAGACACCCAAAATAAATGTTTCTGCGTCGAATACTCGGGTAATGTCACGCTTTCTAGCACCTAAAGCCTTCAGTACACCAATTTCTTTAGTTCTTTCAAGCACTGAAGTGTACGTCAAGATTCCGATCATAATCATAGAAGTGATTAACGAAATTGCCGCAAAGGCAACTAAAACGGTTGTAATTCCGTTTAATAAGCCACCTGTCATCGTCGTAACGGCACTAGACATATCAGTGTAAATGATCTGATCCTTTTTACTCTTACCCTTATTCCATTTATCGAGGTAATCTAGGACTTTGTCTTTAGAATCAAAGTTGTTTGGATAGATCATAATTCCAGTTGGAATAGCTGTGGCACCTAGAGTCTGTGACATTTGCTCTTTTTGAGAATTATTCATACTTTGTCCTGTTAAAACATTTCGATCAGTAGCTTTTTGAGCTTTAACAATGGTAGAGTTCTCATTTTGATCAATCACATTTTGAGTTAACTTATCACTATAAGCAATTCCAGTTGAAAGAAGAGCCATTGAATCTTCGTTTTTTGGTCTAATAACAGCACTCAAGCGCAATTTAGTTCCAGAATTGTACATGTTTTGGCTAGTTTTACGTGGGACAAACATCCCCGTTGGCAATTCTTGATAGTAATTATTATTTGAAACTACGCTGAATTGCTTACCAATCAATTTATTAAATTTGACCTTATTTCCATCTTCAACGTCAAAACCTAAATTCTTAAGAGAATTGATGTTAACGGTGTTTTTGTTATCAGTAACTAAAACAAGGTCAGTATCTTTAGTAGGCCAAGCTCCAGATAAAAGCTGATAGTTTTGCTTTAAGAAATTACCCTTGCTCTTATCTAGAGTAGTTGGAAAGACGCTGGAGCCGATTCCCATAGAACTCATGGCTTGTGAACGCATGGCTGAGATGGACTGGCTTGCATTTTGGTCAACATTTGAAAATTGCACACGTTGAATTTTACCATTTACTTGAGAAAGCAAGTTTAAATTAGTGGCACGTTGATAAGAAATGTTGTTGGCATAGTTTGGATTGATCTTTTTGATGTAATCGATGTATTTTTGCGTAATTTTATTAGTGTGAGTTGCCTGTTGATTTTGATCTTTTTGAGCCGTTATATAGCCGTGATTTTTGACATTTTTATCCGATTCTTTGCGCGTTTCAACGGACATCATGTCAGTGGCTGTCTGTGTAATTGAAACAGGATATTTGGCCAAAGCCTTACTCATGGTAGTATTGATTTGCTTTTGAAAACCATTAGATATAGCCAAAACAACTGCAATCGAAATAATCCCAATACTTGATGCAAAAGCCGTTAAAGTAGTTCTAGCCTTCTTAGTCATAATATTGGTAAAACTAAGCTTGATCGCATTCCAATATGACATCTTGGTACGCTTGAGTTTGAAAGTGTCCTTGACGTCATGCGGAGTATAAGGATCAGAGTCGCTAAGAATCTTACCATCTTGAAAACGCACGATTCTAGTAGCGTATTGCTCAGCGAGTTCGGGGTTGTGGGTAACCATGATAACTAAGCGATCCTTGGAGAGCTTTTTGATTAATTCCATGATTTGGACAGAAGTTTCTGTATCAAGAGCTCCCGTTGGTTCGTCACAAAGCAAAATATCTGGATCATTAGCTATTGCTCGGGCAATAGCTACACGCTGCATTTGTCCACCAGATAATTGGTTAGGCTTTTTATCGATGTGATCCTTTAAGCCGACTTCGGTTAAAGCTTTGATAGCTTTTTCATGACGCTTTTTAGCAGGAACGCCAGACAAGGTCATTCCTAGTTCCACGTTGGCTACAATTGATAGGTGAGAAATCAAGTTATAGTTTTGGAAAATGAAACCGACGGTGTTGTTTCGATAAGCGTCCCAGTCAGTTTCGGTAAAGTTCTTAGTGGACTTCCCGTTGATGATCATGTCACCTTTATCATAACGGTCTAAACCACCGATAACATTTAATAAAGTGGTTTTCCCTGAACCACTGGGGCCAAGAATTGCGACAAATTCTTGATCACGAAAAGAAATGGAGACATCGTCTAATGCATGGGTAACGTTGTCTCCAACGTGATAAGATTTGTATAAGTGCTCAAGTTGAAGCATATGCTATTCCTTTCTACGTATATAATTTGATTATTAAAATTATATCATTAAGTTAAGAATTTATTTAATTAGTCAGCTCAGCTTAGGCAATTCTTAAAGGTTACATCATTTGGTATTTGGCAATATTTAAAGCAATAAGAATAGCCTGAACGACGCAGAATATTGTGATTAAACCAATTACAATAAAATGGCGTTTTTTATGCATAACGAATACACCGGCAAATTCACGAATTATTGCATTTGGTAAAAAGTAAAGTCGGGTATAGCAACCTACTCCGTTAGCACGTAAACCAGCCATTTTTGCATAAAGGGCCGCGCGGAAGATATGGTAATTATTGCTAAAGAATTTGGCTTTAAAGTTACTATTACCATAATCTTGAATCGCAATTTCTTTTGAAAAGAGCATGTTTTGATAAGTGTTTTTTGATTGATCCTCCAGTAAAATATCCTTAGGATCAATTCCGCGACTAATTGCATAATTTGCCATGGCTTGTGCTTCGGAAATTTTTTCATCGCCACCTTGTCCACCCGACATGATAAATTTTGGCGTTTTGCGGCCTTTAAGCTCTTGTTTATTTGCAAATTGGATAGCTCGGTCTATTCTTGCAGCTAAAAGTGGCGTTACGACCTCTCCATGTAAGAGGCCGGCTCCTAAAACGATAAGGTAGTCTTGATTATAATGACGTGGAACGAATTGGTAGAGCAGCAAGTTAACTAAAAAGTTGTACATAATGAAAAGAAGATAGACTGCAATAACTGGAGCAGTTGTTAAGAGTGCATTAAGCCAGCGCGGGAAGTAGCGAGCAGGTCCAGTAAGAGAAATTATCCAAACCATAATTAAGCTGATTCCTAAAAGAAGCGTCAGCAAGTTCGGAAGAGTGTGGCTCTCATATTTCCAAACAAAATAGGCATTCCAAAAACAGAATAGCCATGAAAAGGCGATTACAACAAATACTAAGAAGAAAAATCCCAATACTAAAAGAGCATAGACCATCTGCAGCGTCTTTAAATGAGTTGAAAATATCATAATGGTTGTCCATGCAGCGAGTAAAATAAGAAAAATAGTAAATAAAATACCGTTAATTAATCTACGTGGCTCAACTAACCAGGAGATTAAGAAGGCAAATAGTGATATAGTTAAAAGAATGGAAAAATAGGAGAATTCCCTATTTTGTGCAAAAAAGTGTAAGTATGTCATATAGTTCGACCCCTTGGGTATGTTGTGTTATGTCCATTATAATTAAGTATTGGTAAAATTTGAATTAAAGGTGTTGAAATTATGAGAAAGTTTTTCCACTATGCTGGCAACATTGCGGTAATGTTTTTGGCATTCGTCATCTACACACTCTTAGAGGAATTTTATTTCTATCCTCAACTTATCCATCTTCGCTATCACATTCCTAATCAGGCCTTTGTTACAGCAGTCTTAACGGTACTGGTGATGGGCTTTTTGTTTTGGCTTTATAAAAAAGAACTCCGTGAAGTCAATTATTGGGGTTTTAATAAAGAACCGCACTGGGATGCAAAGAGATTGGGAATTGCCGTGATTGGCTTTTTCTTGATCTTCTTTTTAGGAGCGATTACTTTAACGCTGGTAAACAGAGGAGGTCATAGTGTTTCTTCTAATCAGGCGGCCTTGAATCAATTAGCCGATCGAAATACAGGTCTATTTAAAATCATGGTGGGTTTTGTGGGGCCATTTTGTGAGGAAACAATTTTTAGAGGGATGTTTTTCAATACATTCTTTACTAAAGCTACGCGTTTCAATAAGTGGATTGGAATTTTAGTCTGCGGTTTTCTCTTTGCTTATGTACATGATCCAATGATTACCAAGTACATTGTAGTTTACTGGGTATTGGGATGCGTGCTTTCATGGGTATATTTGACAACTAAGGATTTGCGTTACTCTATGATCACGCATATGGCATATAACTGTATTGGATTATTTTAGTTTCATGGGAAACAGAAAAAGCTAATAGACTCATCTGAAAGAGAATCTGTTAGCTTTTTGTTATGCTCAATAATCAGTTAATACTTGCACATGCTTAAAAATATCAATAAAGATGTTAGTAGATTTGATCAATCCTAAATTTTGAACAATGTCAATGAATGTTAAGACAATTTGCTTATCATGAGTCTTTGTATATTGGATGACCTTTTCTAAAAATGTAAATACTAAAGTAAAGAATTCTAAATAATGTGGCATTTCAATTGCTTTAATCTCATTTAGTAATTTTTGTGCATGAATCACATCTTTGCGAAAAATCAGGGAAATTGTTGCATCGCCTAGAATACCCAACATCACCATCAAGTTATTTACATCCTGATCAGCTAAAGAATGATTATGAAGAACATTCATGGCAATAGCATAAACTTTATCAGGTTTGATCATGAAAACACAGTTACCAAAAAAGCTTAAGTCCCAACTGGTCCAAATAGTGGTTTTTGAGAGATAAGTATATAGATGCATCTGATCTTGAAATGGTAACAGATTTTCCCCAGTAATGAGTAAATACTGATTACACAAAATAATTGCTAAATATAAATCGTAAATTTTACGCTTGGTGTGGTAAATCTTGAGCTGCTTTAATGCTAAAGTCTTAATTTGAGCATTATCTTCCTTGTCTATTGCTTCAATGTATTCTTGAGGAATTTCATTTTCTTGTTTAAGTTTAGCGTAATTGATGAATTCTGTGGGGGTAACGTGAATATGATTTAAGAGAGCTAGTACTTTGTTGAATTCAAGGGTAATTTTGCCATTTTCCCACCGAGAGAGATTAGATGGATCACAAATTCCTTTTGAAGCTTGCACCAATGTTATATTTTGTTCTTTTCTTAATTTACGAAATTTTTCTCCAATTGACGTCATTTTTTCTCCTTAAACTTTGTATTGCATATATGCAATTTATCATTTTTAACTAAAAAAATCATGCCATAATAGCTTCAATTTCAAAGAAAAGAGAAGATATTATGCTGTATAAATATTCAAATCATTTCAAGTTTGTCTTAATGATTATTGCTGGTCTTTTGGCAAGTTCTATGACAATCGTAATGGCTTATATGGTGCAAACTTTGACGAATATCGCTACGGAAAAGAAATGGAATCAAGTTGGTAACTTCTTATTGATTGTTTTAACTGGTTATGTGCTTTCCTTTTTAGCAAGTTTAGTTTTTAATCGGTTAAAAACTAGTGCCATTAAAGAGGTTAATACTTACCTACGTATTCATATCTTTAAAGGGATGCTGAATCAAAGTGTAGAAGAAAATACGAATAGTTTAGGTTTTTTAACTAGTGATTTTAAATTACTCGAAACTAATCGATTTAACGCTCAAATTGAAATTTTAATGCAAGGTTGTACCTTACTAATGGCTTTAGGATATGCCTTAGTAGTTAACTGGTTAGTAACTTTGCTCTTCTTAATTGGTTCTTTTGTGCCAATGCTCGTTTCAAGCCTTTTTCAAAAGGCTATTCAATCAGCATCAGAAAATTGGACGAAAGCTAATAGCGATTATGTTAATCAAACTAAAAATTTCTTAGCTGGAAGTCAGACGTTAAGACTATATGGTAAACAAGATAATGCCACTAAGAAAAATCAAATTCAAGTTTTGAAGTTGGAATCGGCATTACGTAAAATGAATCTTTTAGATCTTGATACAGGTTCATGGATAAATTTACTAGCTAGTTCTATAACATTTTTAGTGCCATTTTTAGTCGGAATCTATATGGTGATTAAAGGATTAACGACCTTAGGAGCTTTATTTGCAATTGTGCAATTAGCTAATTCTTTTGTAAATCCAATTCTAATAATTTTGGACGACCGTAATAAACTTTCAACTACTAAGAAAATTGTTGAAAAGACTAACACCTACTTAACTTTGGCAGAAAAGAAGCAAAATAAAAAGAAAGAAAAGGTAAGGGATTTAACTTTTACAGATATTTCTCTCAAGCGAAAAGATAAACAATTTATTGAAGGTCTTAACCTAACAATAAAGGTAGGGAGTAAACAAGCGATTATTGGGCCTTCTGGAATGGGAAAATCCACCTTATTGCAATTCATGATGTATGGTAGTTTTGGAAAAGCTGAACAAATTTTACTTAATCAAAAATTGAAAAAAGCTGGAACGTTTACAGATCTATTTGCTTATGCTAGTCAAGCTCCGGTGATTTTTGCAGAAAGTTTGTGGTTCAATTTGACTTTAGGAGCAAACATTGCACGCGATAAAGTACTAGAAGTATGTGAAAAACTGGATTTAATATCACTTGTAAAGGAAAAAGGATTTGAATATTACCTAGGAAATAATGCAGATCAATTATCAGGAGGTCAATTGGAAAGAATTGAACTTGCCAGGGCAATTTTAGCCAATCGACCTATATTATTACTGGATGAAATCAATGCGTCACTTGATAAGAAAACATCTGATGAAATACATCAATATTTACTAAATTCAAACTTAACTTTTGTAGAAGTGATTCATCATTATAATAATGATGAACTTAGTGAATATGATGGAATTATTGATTTGAATGATTATAGAAGTAATTAACGAATACTAGCGTTCTAGTGCTTGACTACTAATTGTACATTTTGTATATTTTATCTGATTTATTCAAAAATAATACTAAATTAGTAGATCTTTGGAGGATTATTCATGAGGAGAAAAGTTGCGATAAAAAATATAATTATATTCTCTCTTATATTTTTAGTTGGAATATGGTTACTATTGACATTAAGCTCCAAGCAAGGAGAGTCTGCTACTGTTAAAAATTTAAGTGTTCCTAAATTTAGTAAGATTGATGTAGATACTAGTAATGCTGATATTGAAATTAAAAAAGGGGATAGTTATAAAGTTATTTACAATGGAAAAGAAAATACAATTCCTGATATAAAAGTAAAACGAGATACATTGCAAATTACTTCTCCCCACCACTCCTTTATTATGGGTAATATTTGGGACCTCTTTAATCGACGTAGAAGAGTGCCACTTATCACAATTATTGTTCCTACCAGTAATATAGGGGATATTTCAATCAATAGCTCTAACGGAAATGTAACCGCGAAGAATGTTGTTATTAGACAAGGAGAAATTGATACTTCAAATGGCAGTGTGAATATTTCTCATAGTGATGCTGAAGGTTATGATTTATCAACTTCAAATGGCGTGGTAACTTTTGAAGGGAAAAAGAAGGGTGAAGAATACAGCAGAAATTCTAATGCTAATAATGTGTTAGAAATAGACACTTCCAATGGAAACATTAACATGAACTAAAAAAGAAGTTAGCTCGTGCTAACTTCTTTTACTTTATTCAGTTACCGTATTTTGTTTCTTAATGTAGTAATTCAAAATGAATGGTGAAATTACCGTTGTGACAATGATTACTAAGATCAAACTTGAGTAAATGTCTTCGGGGAAAAGATGGTGATTAATTCCAATCTGAGCCACAATCAATGCCACTTCTCCTCGAGACACCATCCCTGCACCAACGATATTTCCTTCACCTTTGCTAAAGCCGAAGAGCTCGCTGGAATACTTTCCGGCCCAGAATTTTGAAAGAAGGGCCAGCACGGTCATCACGATAATGAACCAAATATCCTTCACAAAGCTGGCGAAGGTCATCGAAAGGCCAATATCGGCAAAAAATACTGGAATAAAAATTGAATATCCAATTGCGGAAACAGAAGAATTAACTTCTTTATACTGCGGTGTTTGGCGAATGGCTAAGCCACCAAAGAATGCTCCTACTACTGCACTTAAGCCAACAAAGTCCGCAGCCCAAGCCATTGCAAGTGCTAGAACGAGGGATGCAATAACTACAGAATAGTTAACATCTAACTTTTCGGCTGCCTTCATGAAGTATGGCGCGATAAATTTATAAATTACCCAAACGGCACCGAAGTAAACCACTTCAATTAAAAGATTTAAGAAGAAGTTGTCGGTTAAGCCACTTTTACCTCCTTCGTGGCTGAATGTGGTAAATAAACTAAGTACAATCACCGCCAAAATATCATCGACAACGGCTGCTCCTAAGATAGCCGTTCCTGCGCGCGTGTGCAACTGATTGGCTTCTTGGAGAACTACCACCGAAATTGAAACGCTAGTTGCAGAAAAAACAATTCCAATAAACAGCGCTTCAAGTGGCTTCATGCCAAAGGCATAACTAGCTAAGCCCGCAAATATCACTGGTAAAATTACCCCGACACTGGCAACGGTAAAGCTTAACTTGAAGTATTTTTTCAATAAATCAAGATCACTCTCAAGTCCAGCTAAAAACATCAGCAAAATGACACCAAATTCGGAAAATAAACTTACGATATCGTTAGGTTTTACCCAATTTAAAATCGCAGGTCCTAAGACGATTCCTGATAATAATTGTCCAATTACTGCTGGCATATTTAACCGAGAAAATAATTGTCCCAGTAAAGTTGTTGTCAGCAGAATAAGAATTAATTCTCCTAAAAATTCCATTCAAAACCTCTTTTCTGAAAAAAAGAAAAAGCCTTCAAGTTGCCTTTTGACCCAAAAAGGCGAATTCTTGAAAGCTTTTCAACTCCAACCACTAAAAATAATTTAATTAGTACATATTTTAGTGGTTTTTAGATTTTCATGCAACTTAACTTTGTTCTTTTTCACCAAGTTCTTTGCTGCTGGGCTTAGTCTTAGCAAGTAGTGCTAAACAGATAGTGATTAAATCGACGACTTCCTGAAGAATAGCACCTAAGAAGGCCGGAATAATACCAGTTGCAGCGATAATTTCTAGAATAATAACGATACAGATCGCAGTTAAAACATCAATGTTGGCAACGCGCATCGTATGTTTACCAATGGCAACGGCGTCATTGATTTTACTTAAATCGTTAACCATAATAACGGCGTCAGCACTTTCACTAGCAGCAGTAGCACCTTGTGCACCCATGGCGATTCCGACATCTGCAGCAGTCAGACTTGGAGCATCATTTACACCATCACCAGTCATGACAACTGGACGCAAGTCTTTAGGAACATCGCGAATAGCTTGAATTTTTTGCTTAGGAAGTAAATCTGACTTTACTTCAGTTACACCAGCAAGTTTAGCAATCTTTTGAGCAACTTCACTATGGTCACCGGTAAGCATCATAATTTGCTTAGCTCCTTGACGGCGTAGGCGTGCAATTGTTTCTGGAGTTTCAGGACGAATCTTGTCTTGGAAGGTGATGTAGCCAGCAAATTTTCCATCAATAGAAACATAAATTGCTGTAGCATTAACATTAATTTTCTCATGCTTTGGTGCAACAAAGCCTAATTTACCAACTTTGACGGTTTTACCATCTACTGTTCCTTCCACACCTTGGGAAGTAGTTTCAGTTAAATGACTAACTGGTAAGATTTTATCTTTAGGAGTGTTGTCAACAAGTGAAGTAGCGATGATGTGGCTAGATTGTTGTTCTGCACTAGCAGCTAAAGATTGAATTTCATCTTTGGTAAAGCCTTCTGCAGGAATAATATCACTGATTTCAAGCTTGTTTTGAGTTAAGGTACCAGTCTTATCAAAGGCAAAAGTCTTGGCACGTGATAACTTTTCAAGAGTTGTTCCGGATTTAACAATAATATGATTGCGTGACATTGCGCTCATTCCAGAAACTAGGGCTACTGGAGCAGCAATTAGAAGGGGACAAGGAGAGGCCACAACCATAACTTCCGCAAAACGAGTGAAATTCCAGCCTCCCATAGCCATCGCAATAATTCCTATTACCAGGGAAATAATAGTAAATGGCACGGCATAACGATCAGCCATCTTAACGAATTTTGCAGGTTTAGCTTCAGAAGATTTAACTAAAGCAACAATTGATTGATATTCAGAATCTTTTGCCAGTTTAGTAACTTCCATTTCTACGGCTACATCCCCGTTGATCGATCCAGACATTAGATCGTCCCCAGGCTTCTTTGTAACTGGTACGGATTCACCAGTAAGTGAAGATTGATCAAAGCTGGAAGTACCTTTAATGATTTTACCGTCAACAGGAACTTGCTCACCAGGCTTAACAATTACGTGGTCGCCAATCTTTAAATCATCTACATTAGTTTGTACTAGTTCGCCATTGACAAGCTTATTCGCCGTTCTAGGAGTGTTGTCAAGAAGTGAACGTAGCTCCTTGTCAGCTTGACTGGTTGCATAATCTTCAAGCGATTCTCCACCTGTAAACATAACCAAAATCATCCAAGCTGCCCAGTAGTCACGAATAACCATGGTAGAAACGATCGCAATAATTGCTAAGATATCGACGCCCCATCGACCCTTACGGATATCACCGATCATTTCGATTGCCATGGTGATAGCAGTATAAATTCCGATAATATCGATTAGAACTTCTGCCACAATAGGTTGATTAAAACCAAATGCGGAAATAGCTCCAATAATACCCACTATGAGCACTACAATAAATTTCCATTGGTGCTTTAGCATAATTTTCCCTCCAAAAATCTAGAAATAACGTAACATTACTAGACCAATTTTAGCACGCTTTTTATAAAAGTAAATTATAATCATTCTAATTTAGAAAAAGCAGTCTCCATTTTAGAAACTGCTACTTGGTATTAATTAAGCTTTGAGAATTTGTGTCTTTGATTTCCTGAACCTGATAATGATTATCATAAGTATGAACTACATAATTGAAAGCCTTAATCCATTCACGCCGGGTTAATAATCCTTGAAATATTCCACGATCATCTACTACAGGAAGAAAGGCGTTGTCGACTAATAAATGAAGTTGGGTTTCAAGAGTAGTCTGAACAAAATTAATCTTGTCAAAATCTGTTTGCATCACATCTTGAACTTTCAATTCATTTAATGGATCTATTGAAATTTTGTCTACTTTCAACATTTCATCGGTAATCATTGCTAAGCTCAACAAGCCAACTACTTTTCGATCTTTATCAAGGACGGGGATTTTCGAATATTTGACTTTTGTCAAAATCAAAAAGGCATGATAAAGGGGATTGTCTGCTTGAACAAACGCAATTCGACTGGCTGGAATCAAAAAAGAGCCAGATTTTTCTTCAATTAAATGTTGGATTGACGGTGAAAACATAAAAATGCCTCGCTTTCTCATTTCAGTATACAGGTTAAAATACCTAGAAAAAAGGAAAAGACCTGCAAGTTATGCAGGTCTTATTAGTTTCATCTACTTTGGAGGAGTAAGAATGAATGAAATAAAAAAGTGGGAGTATGTAACAAGTTCTACCTCCTTGCTACGATTTATATACTACAGAGAAATTGTGAACTAAAAATGTTTAAATTCTTATGAAATGGTAAAGAAAGTTATGCGATTTTTTTAAGCGAAAAAGAAAAGCTCACGCAACGCACGTGAGCCGAAAGGGATAGATATGAAATTGACTAGTGAAAGTCAATTCTTTTTATTTTCATTATTTACTTGGAGGAGTATGAATGAAAAACAAAAAAGTTGAGTGTAGTAAAATCTCTTTATTTACTACACTTCTATCATACCCCTTATTTGTGAAAAATGTGTGACGAAATACTTGGTAAAATTAATTATTGGTAAATAAGTTTTCTGGAATGTTTGATTTAGTTGCGTATAATGTATTGAAAGTATTGGAATAACTAGAGAGGAAGAAAGTTGTCTTGAAGAAAATAGGCAAAATTTTGTTTCGCTTATTCTTAATATTACTCGTTGTGTCAGGGCTTGGACTAGGAGGTTATTATGGTTATCAATGGTGGCAAAACCAGGAATTACAAAAAACACGCCCTACGGTAGTTAAAGCAAAAGATGGTACTAATATCAATGCCGCTTGGCATAAACTGCCTGCATATCAAAAAGAACTGCGTCAGCGCTATTCTTTTATCAATAAGACGGCTAATTATGTTCCACCAAGAACTTGGGATGGAAAAGATGCAGTTATTCCGGGACTCGTTTCAACTAAAAGCTATAATTTTGAAACAAAAAAGTGGGATACTGCCGATAGCATGACGCCGCAAGGAATTACGGTTGCTGGAAAGTACATCTTGATTACGGCTTATGATGGTGCACATAAGCACGCTTCAGTTATTTATGTTTTAGATAAAAAAGCGGGTAACTATATCAAAACAGTTCAGGTTAAAGGAAAACCTCACTTAGGGGGGATTGCCTATGACCCAGTTGCGAAGAATATTTGGGTAACCGGGTCGCTTGGTGATAGTTCCGCTTTGATGTCATTTACGTTGAAAACTCTAGAAAAATATAAAGGAAATGAGCGTCTTCCTATTGAATACAATAATCAAATTTCAATTCCTACTATGGAAAGAGCATCTGCTGTAACTTATTATGATGATCAATTATTTGTGGGATTTTTTAATATGTATGGTCACGGTCGAGTTGCAGCTTACTCAATCGCTCGTAGTGGAAAAAATAGGGGCTCAATTACCAATAATGAAATTAGAGCCGTGACAGGGGCCGTCGAATGGTCCGACCCTAGCGGTGAAACTTCTATGGATAAACAGATCCAAGGATTGGCTATTTATGACAATAAAATCTTCCTTAGTCAATCTTATGGAAGTGGAGATTCCAAACTTTATATTTTTCCAACATCCGCATTAAATGCTCTTGATGAAAAGAATGCGGAGCTCGTGATCGATATGCCGCCATATTTGGAACAAATTACCGCATATAAGGGTCAGCTATTGTGTATTTTTGAATCTGGTTCTAAAATTTATGCTAAGCCTCACATAATGATTATGGATAGAATATTATCCTTAAATATTAATGCATTATTTGGTAATTAAAGAAGGAAGGAATTATGGAAATTCAAAAGTACAACAAAAGACGTCTTTTTTGGTTGCGCTTTTCAGGCTGGTTCTGTTTATTGCCGGCAAGTGTATATTTAGCAATGTTGCAGAACTCTAGCGCACCATATTCTTATATATTTTTAGCTGAATTGGTTATAATTGTCATTTTTGCGGTATATTTACTATCCACAGCTAAAAGTAGTCGTTGGACAAAAGCTGGAAATATAATGAAGTTAATGATTTTTGCAATCATTTTTGTCTCATTGGTAATCTTTATTCCACTTTGCTTTGCATACTATAATTGCCGGAAGCAGAGTATGTAAAGCGCTTTTGGTAAAATGATTAATGTTAATAGTATTTTGGCTAATTGTTTAAATTTGTTAAAATATTAGGTAAGTGCCTTTTTGCTACTAGTCATTGTAGTAGTATAGGCGTAAGTAAATCTATTGTTACTGAGGGAGAAATATGGAAAGAAAACAAAAAGTTGACTCTCGGGGCAAGCAAGTTGGAATGTTTGTTCTGAAGACAATTATTTACTTTGCTATCCTAATGGCTCTAATTTATTTGTATGAATACAGTGGTCTTAACTCAGTTCACTTTATTTATAACGAATTCTAAGGTAGGTGCTATTGGATGATTAAAGATGTAATTAAGAAGATTGACGAAATAGCAACAAGCGATCCAGATAGAATCGCTTACGACTATCTTGGTCAAACTAACACATACGGTGATCTTAAGAAGCGTTCAGATGCTTGGGCATATAAGATTGCTAGTTTGGATATTCCAGATAAAGCTCCAATCATGATTTGGGGTGGCCAAAACTTTGAAATGGTTGCAAGCTTTTTAGGATGTGTTAAGTCAGGTCATGCTTATATTCCAATCGCTAGTTATTCTAACGCTGAGCGTTTGACCATGATCCAAGATGTGTCTAAGTCAGAAGTAGTTTTAGCAATTGATGAATTGCCAGATATTGATTTGAATGGTGTTCAAGTTGTTAAGCCTGATGAAGTTGAAGATGGAAATTACGATATTGACGAAAAGAACTTTGTTGAGGATGATGATAATTTCTACATTATCTTTACTTCAGGAACTACTGGTAAGCCTAAGGGAGTTCAAATTAGTCATAAGAATTTACTCAGCTTTGTAAATTGGGAATTGACTGACTTTGATTTACCTGAAAATCCTAGTTTTTTGGCTCAAGCTCCATATTCATTTGATTTATCAGTAATGAGCCTATACCCAGCACTTGTTGCCGGTGGAAAACTAGTAGTCTTACCACACGATGTAACTCAGAACTTTGCGCAATTGTTTGCTACCTTACCTAAGCTTCAATTCAATGTTTGGGTATCTACGCCATCATTTGCACAAATGTGTTTCTTAGATAGAACTTTTGACGGTGAACATCACCCAGATTTAACTCACTTCTTGTTCTGTGGAGAAGAATTACCCCACAGTGAAGCAGCAATGCTTAAGAAGAAGTTCCCTAACAGTCATATTTTCAACACTTATGGCCCTACTGAAACTACAGTTGCTGTAACTCAAGTTGAAATTACTGATGAAGTTCTTGAAAAGTACGATCGTTTACCAATTGGTAGAGCTAAGGAAGACACAAGAATTACTATTGATACTTCTAAAGGCGATAAACCAGGTGAAGGTGAAATTATTATTGAAGGTCCTAGTGTTTCTAAGGGTTATATGAATAATCCTGAAAAGACTGAAGCTGCTTTCTTTAAGAAAGATGGCGATAAGTACTTAAGTTATCGTACTGGGGATGCAGGTTTCTTTGATGGTGACATGCTCTTTTACCGTGGAAGAATTGATTTCCAAATTAAATTTAACGGTTACCGAATCGAACTTGAAGAAATCAATTTCTATTTAACTAAGAACGATTTAGTTCGTTACGGTGTCGCTGCACCTAAATACAATAAAGACCATACAGTTAAGCAAATTGTGGCTGAAATTGAATTAAAGGACGGCGTTCGTCGTAAGTATTCAGATGCGGAATTAACTAAATTAATTCGTGAAGATCTTGCTAAAAATGTTATGCCTTATATGATTCCACAGCGTTACGTATACCGTGATGCATTACCAATTTCACAAAACGGTAAAGTGGATATTAAGACTGTCATTAAGGAGGTTAATAAGTAGTGAATTTTAATTTCATTAACTTACAACCTTATGCAAATCCACAATACTTCATCTATTTGATGATTGCTTTAATTCCAATGATCATTGGTCTTTATCACGGCAAACGTTTTAAGACTTATGAAGCAATCTTCTCATTGGTATTCTTGTTCTTAATTTTTGACGGTTCTCACTGGCAACAGGGAATAAATTTATTGGTTTATTTAGTATATGAATTTGCCATTACTTTCTTTTATCAGAATTATCGTCAAAAAGAGAACAAAACCTGGGTATTTTATTTAGCCGTAATTTTGGCAATTATACCCCTCTCAATAGTTAAAGTATTGACTGCATTTCCAGTTAAGAGTATTCCATTCGTTATTGGATTCTTGGGTATTTCTTACATTACGTTTAAGAATGTTCAAGTAATTATGGAAATGCGAGACGGAGCAATTAAAAAGGTTGATCCTCTCACCTATGCAAGATTCTTACTATTCTTCCCTACGATTTCATCAGGTCCTATTGATCGTTATCGTAGATTTAAAAAGGACTTTGATAAAGCGCCAAGTAGGGATGAATACATTACTGACTTGCAATTTGCAGTTAGATATTTATTCCAAGGATTCTTGTACAAATTTATAATTGGTTGGTTCTTTGGAACTTATTGGCTTCCAAAGATCAGCCAAGCCGCACTTCTTGCCGGAAATGCGAATGGTGGTTTGAAGCTTTCATGGTGGGTTGTAGCTTATATGTACTGCTACAGTATGTATTTGTTCTTTGACTTTGCAGGTTATTCATTATTTGCAGTGTCAATTTCCTACTTCATGGGCATTCATACCCCAATGAACTTTAATAAGCCATTTATTTCCAAAAACATCAAAGATTTCTGGAATCGTTGGCATATGACACTTTCATTCTGGTTCCGTGACTACATTTACATGCGCTTTACTTTCTTTGCAATGAAGAAAAAGCTCTTTAAGAATAGAATCAGATTGTCACAAGTATCATATTTCCTATTATTCTTAATAATGGGATTCTGGCACGGACTTACGTGGTATTATATTGTGTATGGTATATTCCATGCCACTGCGATCTGTATCAATGATGCATGGCTAAGATTCAAGAAAAAACACAAGGAACAAATTCCACACAACAAGTTTACGGAATGGTTCGCTATTTTCTTAACTTTCAATGTGGTATGTTTCAGTTTCTTGATTTTCTCTGGATTCCTTAGCCAATTATGGTTCGGATGGCAATAAAATATAGTTTAGTGAATAGAGGTTTTTAATTATGGATACAAAAGCAGAAGTTTTAGACATTTTAAACGATTTAACTGGTGAAGATTTGTCAGATCAAATGGACGAAAACATTTTTGATAATGGTTTGCTTGACTCAATGGCAAGTGTTCAAATGCTTTTAAGTTTACAAGAAAAGTTTGATATTGATGTTCCAGTTTCAGAATTTAACCGTGCTGAATGGGATACCCCAGCTAAGATTGTGGCAAAGGTGGAAAGCTTAGAAAATGAGTAATAAACGCCGGCTGTGGCAAATTTTTGGCCCAGTTCTTTGCGCTTTTATATTGCTGATCATAGTATTCCTTATTCCCTGGGAAAGAACTTTCTCAAAGGATTCTATTTTCCAAGCAGCTAATTCACAGACAACTACTGTCTTCAAGGGTGTAAAAATGAAGCAAGAAGCCTACGAAGATGGCTATGTACCATTTTATGGTTCTAGTGAATTATCCAGAATGGACCCGCTTCACCCAAGCGTAATCGCTGAAAAGTACAAGCGTAATTATCGTCCATTCTTACTTGGTGGGCCAGGTAGTCAAAGTTTGGCTCAATTTGTGGGAATGCAAGGTACTAGTGAACAGCTTAAGAATAAAAAAGCTGTCGTCATTATTTCACCACAATGGTTTACAAAACAAGGTCAAAATCCTCAAGCCTTTAGCTTGTACTACTCTCCGCTTCAAACAACTATGTTTTTACTCAAAGCTAAAAACAATAAAGCAGACCGTTATGCAGCTCAACGTTTACTTGATATGCCAGATATTAAGGCAGGAATTATCAAGTCAGGCTTGAAGAAGATTGCGGCAGGTAAAAAATTATCTAGTTGGGATCGTTTCTTGTTACAAGGTCGTCGTCAAATGTTAGCTAATGAAGATACTTTCTTTAGTTCATTCCAACTTCGTGACCGAGTACAAAAGATTCACCGAAGAGCTAAGCTTTTACCTGATAAGTATTCAGTTGCAGCTTTGAAGAAAGTCGCTGATGAACAAGCAGAAATGCATACTAATTCCAATAATTTGGGAATTGACAACACTTTCTACAGAACGCGTCTTTCTAAAAAGGTGCTAAAGAAGTTAAAGGGTAGTCAACGAAACTTTAACTATACTCAATCTCCTGAATACGGTGATTTCCAATTGATGCTTAACCAATTTGCTAAGCAACACACTAATGTGTTGTTCATTATTCCACCAATTAATGCAAAATGGGCTAAATACACTGGTTTATCTCAATCAATGTATCAAGAATCCGTTGCTAAGATGGAAAAGCAATTGACTAGTCAAGGATTTGAAAATATCGCTGACCTTTCCAAGGATGGTGCTAAGAAGTACTTCATGCAAGATACTATTCACCTTGGTTGGAATGGTTGGATTGCAGTAGACCAAGCGGTTAAACCATTTATGGCATTGCCAAACCGTAAGTATAATTATGATTTGAATAATTACTACTACTCTAAGAATTGGCAAAACAAAACAAACGTTAAAAAAGTAGATTTATCTAATAAAGAACGTTTAAAAGACAAGTAGTGCGACAGGCAATTCATCGTCTGGGCATTAAGGGATCTGCTTTAGTAATTAAAGATGGGATTCCATGGTTAAATTATGCTACTGACAATAAGACTGACACTAGTTATTTAATCAATTCTGTGCAAAAATCAATGACTGCGACGATGGTAATGCGTGAGGTAGAAAAGGGTAAGCTTTCACTTGATGATAGTTTAAGTAAGTTTTATCCTACTGTACCTGGTGCAGAGTATGTTAAGATTCGCAATTTATTGAATATGACATCTGGCCTTGATATTCAACCTGGTAAAAAGCTAGGCACAAAGAAATTTATTTCTGATAAAAAGAATATTGAGCATGATGTTAAATACACAGTTTTTGATAAAAATATGCTTGGGAAATGGCATTATACCTCTGTGAACTATGTTTACTTATGTGGCATTATGTCGCAACTTGAGAATAAATCTTATGAGCAATTATTCAGAGAAACCTTTATTCAGCCACTGAATTTAAAGCATACTGAATTCTTGTGGTCGAGTAAGGCTAAACTTAAAAAGAGTAATTGGGTGCCAGGGCATGAATATGTCGATGGTGAATTTGTAAGAGTAAAGCATTCTAAAGCTGTTAAGGCAGCCCATAATGAATTAGGTGCAGGTTCGATTGTAATGTCAAACCATGATCTAGCAAAAACAATTAAATATATCCTGACAGGTAATGTATTGACTAAACAAAGTCGTGATATCTTGTTTACTGGAAAGGCTCCAAGTTATTACAATGGTGGTTTCTATAATAAACCACAATTTAAAGTAGCAAATGGTGCTGGTGAAGGTTATTACACCTTTATGCGTTCGACCAAGGATGCAAAAACTATGATTGTAATTCAAAATAATCATACAACTAGTGGTAAGTTTGGAGAAATGAAAAAACGCGTCACGAGCATTATGTCGATGTTACTAACAATGGATTAAAGAAGAGCAAGGGAAGACCTTGCTCTTTTAGTATGTAAGAGTTGTTTTTTAATAATTTGAATGCTAAAATCTTCTTGTACCGTTACTGGTAGTAGTCATTTTCTCCGGTAGCGAAAATGTTATCTTCTATATGTGGTCAGAGGTAACGGTACACACTGTGTGAGCCTAGTTCCGTGTTGGTGGAATTAGGCTTTTTTAGTGCAAAAATTGAACTTTGGGTTAAAATTAGGGGAGAGAATAATTTTTGGGAGGATAAATTATGAGTAGAGCAGAATTAAAGCAAGAGGCGAAAAATCAGCTTCGTGGCAACTGGTTATGGGCTGTGGCCTTATCCTTGGTTGCTTCGATTATTATTTATATAGCCCAAGATATTGTAAATTATGCCCAAACTGGACGTGATCGAGTATATGATGTTATCTATAAATCAATTCATGACACGTTTTATTACACTTATGTTCAAAACCCATTTTCTACTTGGGGATGGAATTTATTATCAATTATCTTAAGTTTGTTTATTGGGATGATGTTGTGGAGTGTGGCCTATACTATCTTAAAATTTAGAGATAGTGGGGAAACTCCGAATATCTTTAAAGGGATGTTTTCTGCTTTTACTGCAGGTAAATTCCTCTCAACTCTATTAACCTACTTATTGTATGAGATTTTCTTGATGTTATGGTACATCTTGTTAGTAATTCCTGGAATTGTGAAATCTTATTCCTATTCCATGACACCATACATTATGAAAGATTTATATGACTCAGGGAAAACCCCTACGGCTACTGAAGCTATTACTGAGAGTCGTGAATTGATGGATGGTCACAAGACTGACTTATTTGTTTTGGATCTAAGTTTTCTTGGATGGGCAATTTTAGGAATTGTAACGGCTGGAATTGGCTTTATCTGGATTACTCCATATTATCGTCAAACTAAAGCTAATTTCTATCGTAAACTGGCTGGAGATCAATTTCTTAAATAAAATATATTTTTAAGTATAAAAACATAAAATAAACACCACTTTCTATATAATTTTAGATAGAAGGTGGTGTTTTATTATGGATAAGGAAAAGAAAAAAACGTATTCAGATGAAGAAGTTAGAGGCGATCGAGCTAAGAAGGCAACTTTAGTTAATAAAAAAGATGGATGGAAGAAAAAATGACAGAATTAAGATTTTCCCCACAAGCAAAGAAAAAGTACGATATATTAACTGGTGCGCAAAGAACATTCCTAGATCGTGGCTTAGATCATCTGAAAATAGATGAATTGGGAATTTCCCGGGAAATGGTAAATGAAGAATTAGGAATGAGAATTCTATTTACTAAAAAAGATAATCTGATTGTGGTTGATAAAATTATTACTGATGCAGCTCATGATCGAGCTGCTTATCCTGAAGCGCAACAACGAATGATGGATTGGAATAATTAATAGCTGAAAAATGCAGTTTGATAAGGATTCAACTGCATTTTTATTTATAATACTGTGCATACTTTGAAAACTTGCAGGTTGTATTATTTTACAAATAATGAAAGCGGTACTAAAGTAAAAAGGTAAAGCTAGTTAGGAGAATACATATGTTATCCAAAAATAATTTCAAAGAAAAACTAAGAAAGATGGAACCGCGGAAAGAGCGATTTTCAATTCGTAAATTTTCAGTAGGAGCTGCATCAGTTTTGATTGGCTTCTTCTTGATGGGAATTAGTCAAGGACAAACTGTTAAAGCTGATACGACTCCAAGTAAAGTAACAGAGGAAAAGAATACGCAACACTCTGAGACTGTAGGCGGAGGAGACACCCGCTATATACCAATCTCTCCTGAGAGTACTGCCGCTAAACATGATGCTGCAACTGTAGAGCAAAACGTATAAACTACTTCCGAAAGTAGGACACAAAATTCGAATGTTTCTCCGAAAAGTTCAACAGAAGCCTCTCACAATAATAATTCGACTGTTCAATCGAGGGCAATTACTCAAGATGTAAAAAAGAGTTCAGGAACTGCCACGGAGGCATTTCGCCAAGCTTCTGCTACAACTAAAACTAGCGAAAATAAGATAGACAATAAGCCTAATGAAGCTGCTGATGCTGCAACTGAGTCCGCAGCTGCCAAGAATACTAATACTTTAACAGTTAGTGGAATTAAAGCAAGATCAAATCAAACTCTTCTTAGAGATGAAAAGATTGTAGCTACCTCTGCTACCAATTCAAAAGCTACTCCAGCTACTGCTAACGAGACGCAAACTGAGACTTTACGTGGTACTCAGACACAAAATGTTAACGACTGGCAAGGCTTTGTCAATGCTATGAACGATTCCAGTGTTGGTACAATTAATTTAAATGGCGATATTACAGTTGCTAATAAGAGTACCAATATTAACGGTATTAGTCGTCCTAACCCCGTAGTAAATAGTGGAAAGATGAACTTAACTGGTTCTAATATTTCTGGTGGATTAGTAATTGATGGTCAAAATCATACCATTAACTTTGGCGATAATTATCTTAGCTTTGACACAAATAACCAAAAAGATAGTGATCCTTGGGACATTACATTTAAGAATTTAACTATTAATGCTAATGGTTATGATAATAGTTGGGCTACTTATGGTGGTGCCTTTAGTCCAATTTATATGGGCGGAGATGATATTGACACAAATCTCCTTGCGAAGAACAAAGTTAACTTTGAAAATGTAAATGCCGATGTTAAGAATGGTGCTTTTTACACCACAACGATGGCCCAACAAATTACGGATAATCCTGCTACAACGGTAACTTTCAAAGGTAACAACAATATTACTTGTGAAGCTGTAAATGTAAACGGTAATCAACTTTATAATTACTCCAGTGCCGTAATGGCTTCTCGTATTATTTTTGCTGATGGTACTAACACCGTCTTTAATGTAAGCAGTGCAAAGACTAATAACGGCCAAAACGCTGGTGGAAATATTTTACGTGCAGTTACCTCAGACGATGCTACTGCTCCAGCAATTGATGTACAACAGGGTGCTACTGTTACCTTAAATGGTAATTCTACAGATGTTAAAGGGATGTTGGTAAACAAGGCTATTAGTGGTACTGTTCAAGTTGATGGTAACTTGAATGCCAACATGGCTGATGGTCACTCAATGGTTGTTTGGGCCGGTAACTTAAACATCGGTAAGACTGGTAACCTCACTATTAATACTAAGCAAAGTAATGATGGCTCAGGTTCCAACGGTGTAACTAACTATAATGGTGCACACTTTGCACCAATTTCATTAGGGGTTGGTTTTGCTGCTAATACTACTAATGCTGCAGCTAATACATTAGACAATGCTGGTACATTAACAATTATTAGAACTGGCACTAATAATACTTCAACTACACCATTAATTTCATTTGGTTCAGGGAATGGTACAGGTGCGATCTTTACTTTAAACGTTCATAATGGTGCTACATTAGACTTGCAAGACGGTGCTAATTCTTCATATGCAGGCTCTATTGATAACACTCCTCACTCAGGTTTAGTTACTATGTGGGGAAGTGGTAACGGAACAGCTACTTACTCTGATAACGTTTCAATTACCAATCCTAAGTATGTGAACTTGCAACGTACCGGTAGTCAAACAGGTACCTTATTCCGTCTTGAAGACCAAAATAACCATGTAAATATCCAAAGTAATGGTGGGGGTAATCCATTACCATTTGCACAATGGGATGAAAGTAACAAACAAGCAACCCCTTCACATTATTGGTACATTAACAATTTAATTACCCAAAATAACTGGGGGAACAATTCTATTACTGGATTTACTGCTCAAGGTAATGCATTAGGTCAAAATGCAAAGGGACAAGATAAGTTCTTACACTCTAACGGCACTGTGACCTTTGGTGGAAGTCAAGCAGGCTTGAATCAATATCAGTATAAAGATGGTACTATTACTCAAGGTCAACCTAACCCAGGTGTTACCTACCAAACTCCATACTTAAATAACTTCTTAAATGACTTTAGTTGGTGGACTCCACAAAGAATTTCTATGGGTACTAACCTCGAAACTAAAGTAACACCAACTGATTCAGAAAAGTATCAACCAGTAGTTCAAACTATTGATGGTAATACTACTCAAACTTTGAATGATTTAACTGCTAAAGATGGTATTAAAGCTTTACTTTCTAGTGATGGGACTGTAACTACTAATCTTAGTCCTATTAGTAGTGTAAGTTGGTACGACGCTGGTAATGATGCCACTGAGTGGAAGAACGTAATGGGCGATGAAGCAGAACCAACTAACCCAACTGGTAATCTTAAGACCACTGATAAATCAGCTTGGGCAAAGGTAACCTACACTGATGGATCCGTTGACTTTGCAAATATTCCATTAAATATTACTGAACCAATGGCAAATCTTTACAAGCCATCATACAAGCCAGTAAATGTTGAACAAGGTCAAACTGCGACTGTTGACCCATCATTTACTACTCAAGATGATAAAGATGCTACTGCGCCAACTGGAACTACATTTACTACAGGTACAGATACACCAGATTGGGCTACAATTGATCCATCAACTGGTACTGTAACTGTTAAGCCAGGTACAGATGTAACTCCAGGTGCTTACAATGTTCCAGTAACTGTAACTTACCCAGATAAGAGTACTGATGAAACTACTGTTCCAGTAATCGTTACTAAGGCAGGTCAAACTGTAACTTGGGGTGACAACGGTGCAGTTGTAACTACAGTTGATACTTCTAAGCTTAACGCTCACGAAACTACAGATAATTCACAAGTTCTTTCTGCTGCTGGCGTTGTAAGTGCAGAAGGTTACGAATTAACAGATGGTAAGATTTTAACTACAGCAACTCCAATTACTATTGATCCATCAACTGTAAGTTGGACTACAACTCCAGATACTAATGTTGATACTGCAACTGCAGCAGGTAAGGAAATCACTACTAGTGTAAATGTTGACTTTACTAGCAATGATGCTGCTAAGAATATTCTAGGTTCAAAGAATGGTACTGTAACTACTAATCCATTTACCATTGATGCTAAGGGTGCAGGTGCTAAGAATGTAACTACTCCAGTTAATGTTGATC
>OFHA01000047.1_pt1 | contig 100145 bp, 96 predicted proteins | sample 1521891 | NCBI WGS metagenome assembly OFHA01 (sample SAMEA3504089, study PRJEB24116) | mouse gut metagenome | biome: mouse gut; feature: mouse-associated habitat; material: faeces | place: Denmark | collected 2011
CAACGGGTTATGCCTACAAGATTATCCGGGGGCTGAATGAGGAACTGAAAGCAAAGGGCTATCGGACAATCTGCGGCAAAGTCCCGACAAAATACTTTGAAGAAAAATTCTACGGTCTGACCGTAGCCATGTAGGAAAGGAGAGATTTTATGTCAGCGACAAGGGACGGAAAGATGTGGCGTTGCCAGTTCTATTATAAGGACTGGCAGGGCGTAAGCCACAAGAAGAACAAGAGGGGATTTAAGACAAAAGCGGAAGCGGAACAGTGGGAGCGTGACTTCCTGCAACAGCAACAGAGGAATTTAGACATCAATTTTGAAAACTTCGTACAAATCTATTATGAGGATATGGAACACCGTCTGCGTGAAAATACCATGCGTACAAAGAAATTCATTATTGACTTGAAAATCATTCCATATTTCAAGAAAAAGAACATGAATGAGATTAAGGCTTCCGACATTCGGGCGTGGCAAAATGCACTGATGAAAAAAGGATATTCGGAAACGTATCTGAAAACGGTCAATAATCAGTTGTCGGCAATCTTCAATTATGCGGTTCGGTACTATGATTTGAAAGATAATCCTTGCCGGAAAGCCGGGAGTATCGGAAAGAGCCACGCCGGGGAAAAGGAGTTTTGGACAAAGCAGGAATTTAAGCAGTTTCTTGTGACTGTGGAGAACAAGCCGGAAACAAAAATGGCGTTCCTGCTCCTTTACTGGACGGGCATGAGGATTGGGGATATTCGTCATAGTCATGTTTCCCTATCATAAAGATATTTCTGGAACATCCTATTCGGTTGCCCCATTTTTTATTTCTTGGGCAGCTTCACGTTCTGTCTTTTCACGTTCGTATTTCCGCCTCATATAAGTACGATTCCCTGCATGTTTCTTGCGCTTGCGTTCTTCCTCTTTGCGCTGTTCTGGTGTCAGTTCCAGCATAGGGACATCCAGCCTGCCAACATATTTCCAAGCTCGCCTGTTCCTGCTCATAATCAAAAAGCAGCATTTCAAAGCGTTTGTCCGTCAGTCTGCCGGTGACGTTATTCTCATAAATTTTCTTTATGAGCTGGTTTAATTCATTTGTTCGCTTTTGCTCTCTGGAAAGTTTCTTCTGCAATGCTTTTGCGGCATCTGCTCTCTGGATTGTGGATTCATTTCGTACTTTGGCAGCAAATTCTTCCCCATGCTCTCTGACAAATCCGGCGGTCGCTTTCAGCGTTTCCAGAATCAAATCCCTGACAACATCGGTTCTGACGTGGTGCATGGAGCAGGAATCAACAAACTTTCCTTTGTTCAGGGAATAAGTGGAACAATGGTAAGCATCCTGTGCATTGGTGTATTTTCCAGTGGGATTGCCGTCTTTGTCCTTTTTCTCATAGCCCCCTGTCCGGTGGTTGAACATCTTTGCGCCGCAGTCTGCGCAAAACATCAATCCCGTTAGTGGGTTGGGTTCTCCACGTTTACTCGGCTTATGCTTTGTTTCACGGATTTTCTGGACAGTATACCATGTGTCCTCATCCACAATGGGTTCCTGTGTGTTCTCAAAGAGAATCCAGTCTTCTGGATTGTAGTGGTCAAGCATTTTTGTAACGCTTATGACTAATAAAATTAGTTTCCAAGTATGAAGCAGTCCGTACCTGATAAGGTGTACGGTATCCATTATAGCTGTGCGGACGAACATGGTTGTATGTGACATAGGCAAATTCTTCCACTGCCTGGTACAGCGCCTCCTCCGTCTGGAACTCGTACAGATTGACGCATTCATTTTTCAGCGTGTTGAAATATCTTTCCATAGGGGCGTTGTCGTAAGGACATCCTGCTTTGCTCATACTTTGGCTTACATGGACGGATTCGCAGAATTCCACGAAGGCCTTTGACGTATACTGGGAGCCCTGGTCGCTGTGGAGGATCAGTTCTTCCTTGATCTGCGGCTGTGATTCCAGCGCCTTCTTCAAAGTCCGGATAGCAAGGCCGCTGGTGATCTGGCGCTCTGTCACGCTTGCAATGACGCTCCGATCATACAGATCAACAATGCTGCAATTATAGCGCGTTTCCCCGTTTTTCAAAAACAGATATGTGAAATCCGTACACCACTTGTGGTTCGCCCGGTCTGCTTGAAACTCCCGCTGCAGCCTGTTTTCAAAGATTTTGTGCGGTTTTCCGCGCCGGCAGCCCGGTTTCTTCGGACGAACGAGGGAATGCAGCTTCATTTCCGTATTCATGTATTTATGTACGGTAACTGTGCTGTAATGGCATCTCCTGCGCGCCAGATAGACAGCCATGGTTCGGTATCCCGCCACCCCGTTATGCGCATGGTAAATTTCTCTGATCAGCGCTTTTGCCGCTTCTTTTTGGGCATAATAATCCGCCTTTCGGCGCTTCCGATAGTTGTAATAAGCATTCGGGCAGATGCCGAGCCGCCTAAGCAGCCAGCGGACGCCGAATTCCCTGTTATGCCGTTCGATAAACCGATAAGCCTCTAATCGATTTCCTTTGCGAAGAATGCCGCTGCTTTTTTTAAGAAAAGGATCTCCTTTTCCTTTTCAGCCAGTTCCCTGCGCAGGCGCAGGATCTCTTTCATATTTTCCGCTTCATTAACGGACGAGGGGACTTGAAGGCTTTGGGCCTGGCATTCTTTCTGAAATTCATTGCACCACCGACGGACACTTTCTTTGGAAATGCCATACTCTGTGGTTACACTGTTGATCGTTCTTCCTTCTTCCAGACGGAGGCGGACGATCTTTTTTTTAAATTCAGGAGTATAATTCTGTGGCATAATATGTACCTCTTTTCTTTGCAGAATGATTATATCTTATTAGCCACTGCTGTTACAACTTTACTTTATCACAACAGATTGACTTTTCTGGAATGCTTATCCTTGTAGGAATCCTTGTGTGTGCGGAAATTAACCGTATGCCCCATATATTCTGGCTTTTTTACCATATCGGAGATAGTTGTGGCAGTCCAAGTGTATGGTCTGCTCATGTCACAGCTTCCCCGGCAGGTGCCAAGCCCCTGTTTTGCCAGATAATAGGATGGGCGTTCTACTTTCTCATTGGTAAGGATTCGTGCCACCTGCATCGGTCCGTTGCCTTCCATGATAAGCTGGTAAATCCGCCTTACCACAGCAGCGGCTTCTTCATCAATTATCCAGTGGCTGTCATCTTCAGGGTCTTTTTTATATCCGTAAATGGCATTGGAAGTCAGGTGCTTGCCCTCCATGCCTTTTGCGTGTAGCACGGATTTGATTTTGCGGCTGGTGTCGCGGACATACCACTCGTTCATAATGTTTAAGAACGGGGCAAATTCATTAGTGCTTTGCTGTGTGCTGTCAATACCGTTGAATATGGCAATAAAACGGACGCCTTTTTTACGGAATAATACTTCCGTATAAAATCCCACTTGTAGATAGTTGCGCCCAATCCGGCTCATATCCTTTACGATAACACAGCCAACCTTTCCATCCTCAATATCTGCCAGTAAGCGTTTCCAGTCAGGGCGTTCAAAATTCGTGCCAGACCATCCGTCATCTGTGTAATGTACCAAATGAGAGAATCCATGTTCTTTTGCATATTTTTCAAGAATTTTTTTCTGGTTCACAATGCTGTTGCTTTCCCCGGCGGATTCGTCATCGCGGGAAAGCCTTTCATAGAGTGCAGTGATTTTGGTTTGTTCCGATTGCTTTTTCATAGAAAAATCCCCTTTCAACAATCGGCACATCTATGTAATTCCATTTTAACACAGATATGCCGATTGCGATACGTTATTTTGTAAGCGCTCAATAAATGAGTGCCTTATATCCGATTAAGATCCATGAGATAATGATTCCGAACAACTGTATAGTGTTACCAGTTATAGTTGTGCATAGTAATGCCAGTCGGAGGTGTCTATGGATCAAGTTACTAAAGTTCGTAAATATCTAAAACGAGAGCAATGGAAATCTCTCATTAAGGAATGCCAGTCCAGCGGCATGACGGTTACGGCCTGGTGTGCGCTGAACGGCATTTGTGAGCAAACATACTACCGAAATCTAAAGAAGCTTCGAGAAGAACTCTGTCAGAATCTTCCCGTTCCGGCAACTGCTCCTGAGAAAACAGTTGCTTTCAAAAAGTTAGAGGTAATGTCTCCATTTCCAGATACAAAAGCAGCCGTTATCATTCGTCTTCCAAATGCAACTGTGGAAGTGAATGAAGGCGCAGGTCAACAGACAGTTCAGGCAGTTCTTCTTGCACTGCAAAGTATATGTTAGGCGATATCACTGTTGCGGAAAACATTTACATTGCTTGTGGATATACAGATATGCGTAAATCCATCGATGGACTTGCTGCTGTTGTGCAAGAGCAGTTCCATTTGGATCCATTCTCCCGGAATTTGTTCCTGTTCTGTGGGAAACGCCGGGATCGAATCAAAGTTCTCTTATGGGAAGGAGATGGATTCCTTCTCTTGTATAAGCGATTGGAAAACGGAAACTTCCAATGGCCACGCAGGGAAGGTGATGTAAAACCGATTTCCTGGCAACAGTTCAGATGGCTGATGGAAGGTTTGGAAATCGAGCAAAAATCTCGTATCCTGCCCGCCGAAAAAGCTGATTTTTGTTAATTGCAAAAGTGTCGTAAACACTTGATTTTACTGGCTTTGTGCCACCTTTTGTGGTATAATTATCTTATCAAAAAATGATAAGGGAATCGTGCCAAATGACTACAAAAGATGCTTATATCCAGCGCCTTGAAAACACCATAAAGGACTTACAGAATCAGGTCAGCAATCTTACAGAGATGGTTATGCTCCTTCGCAAAGAAAAGTTTGGTTCTTCCAGTGAGAAGACTCCGAAACAGATCGAGGGACAACTGTCTCTTTTTAATGAAGCTGAACTTGAGGCCGATGGTTCTGTTACGGAACCAATCAAAAAAGATGTCCGTAGTTATACCAGAGTCAATGCAAGGGCCAAACGCGAAGAACTTATTAAAAACCTTCCCGTTCGTGAGATCCTCTGCCAATCAGCACCAGAAGATCAAATCTGTCCTGACTGTCATTCTTCGCTGAGACCGCTGGGAAAGGAAACTGTCCGTGAAGAACTGGAATACATTCCTGCAAAGCTTCAGATTGTTCGGTATGTCCGTATGTCTTATGAATGTCCTAAGTGCAAACACACAGATCATCCATACATTCAGAAAGCCCTGACACCGACATCTTTACTGAATCATTCGCTTGCGTCTCCAAGTTCAGTAGCCAATGTCATGTATCAGAAGTATGGGAACAGCGTTCCTCTCTATCGTCAGGAAAAAGACTGGGAGCAGCTTGGAATCTCCTTATCAAGAGCAACCATGGCCAGCTGGGTCATCCGATGTTCTCAGGATTATCTCATGCCGATAGTTGAACACCTGAGAAAAGAACTGCTTTCCAGAGATATCGTCCATTGTGATGAAACGCCAGTCCAGGTGCTAAAGGAAGAAGGTAAAAAGCCACAGACCAAGTCTTATATGTGGCTTTACCGAACAGGGAACGATGAAAGAGCCCCTATTGTCCTGTATGATTACCAATCTTCCAGAAATGGTGAGCATGCTGCCACATATCTGAAAGGTTTCCGAGGATATGTGCATTCCGATGGATTCTCCGGCTACAACAAGCTGAAAGATATCACCCGTTGCGGCTGCTGGGCTCATCTAAGAAGGAAGTTCGTTGAAGCTATACCGGCTAAGAAAAGCAAAGATGCTTCCCTGACCAGTGCTGAAATCGGAAGAGATTACTGCAACCAGCTGTTTAAAATCGAAGACAGTCTGAAGGATTTATCCCCGGATGAACGATTTCACAAACGTCTCGAACTGGAAAAACCAGTCCTTGAGGCTTTTTGGCGTTGGCTCGAAAATCTTACCTTCCTCAAAAGTTCTGCCCTGGGAAAAGCTGTGGTCTATGCCAGAAACCAGAAAACATACATGGAGAATTACCTTTTGGATGGACGACTTGCGATTTCAAACAACGCTGCTGAAAATGCCATCCGACCGTTTACTGTTGGAAGAAAGAACTGGCTGTTTGCTGATACTCCCAAAGGAGCTGCTGCATCAGCTGCAGTGTATAGTCTCATTGAGACAGCCAAAGCAAACGATCTCAATGTTTATACTTACCTCGAATACTTACTCCTGTATATGCCAGACACAGACTGGCTCAACGATCCGGCTCAATTGGACTACCTGATGCCATGGTCAGAATCTGTACGAGCCGAATGCAAACGCTAACGATTGGACTGGTGAGAACCAATCCTTTCTTTTTGGCAAGGCACTGTTTTATTTATCGCTTACAATACAGAATGGCTATGTATGGGTTTTGGGCAATAAAAAAACCGACTGATTCTCGTTTTGAAAATCAATCGGCTATGTAATTCCCCTTATTACCATATATTCCTTATATTTGTTTTATCACATTATCCGTTTTCTTGTAATAAATATTTATCTCCATCAAGAGTATAAAATACAAAATTCTTAAATTCCTCAGGGTATGTATCTATCCCTGTCGTTAATATAATTTGATATGGAACACTCCCCTCTTTAGTGTAAATATCTGTTTCTTTTAATAAGGCAATATTTTTAATTAAATTTTCTCTATCAATCCCTTCTTTATTAGGTGTATCAATCATTAAAAACCGGGGGAAATTGACTTCATTTTTTAGACTCTCAATCATCAAAGTCAAAAAGTACATTAATCTCTTAGGAACTGCTGCGCTCCTTTCTCTATATGAGCCACTATTTATATGAGGCATATAATCCTCACCCAAATACGCTGAGAAACAATGTTCATCTGCTCTTTTCATTAAGTCAAGATATATCTTATCGAAATCCTCCTTTTTATTCAACATATCTTCTTTCGCTGCATTTAAATAGCTTTCTACTTTTATTTTTAATCCTTCAACTTTATTCCTTAATTGTGTAACCTCAGAAACAAGTTTTTCTCTTTTAATTGCTAATTCTTCTGCCTGTTGCAACTCAACTATCTTTCCGTTAAGTTCTCTTTCACGCTCATCTAACTGTCGAATATATGCAGAATTATAATTTGAAGCAATATCCCTCGTTAATTCACCAATATATTTCTTTATTTTTTCAATCTCTTGTCTACTTTTTTCAATATGTGCGATGATTACATGCATTCTTTCATTTTTTCTATCTAGCAAAGAATTAAGAGACAGAATAGCTTTCTTTTTTACTTTCAATATATCTAGATACTCTTCATCTGTATAAAAAAATTTTTCATACTGTTCTTCTGCAATATCATTACCGCAAATACATTTTCCTTTTTCTCTTTCTACTTTCCTTAAACAATACGGACATGTATTGGGGGTAAATAATTTCAGTTTTTTATTAACCAAACGTATTTTTTCTATCTCTTCCAGTTCTTTTTCTGCTTCATCAATTAAATAAACAATCTTATCAATTGATTGTAATGTTAATTGTTTTGACTGTATCCATTCCTCTTCACTATTTTGCCTTTCAATTAATATGGACTTCTGTTGATTAATAATTTTCCATACTTCATCAACATTACTTTTTTGATCTATCGCAATTTCTCTTTCAATCTGAACTCTTTCAATCATTTCCTGATTTTCTTCTATCATGGATTTAATATGAATTACATTTGCTAAGTCATAATCCAGTATTTCACCCAAAAAATCATCATAACTATCCATAATTGCCTGCGCTTTTTCAAATTCTTTTAATTGCAGTTTATATTGCCCTAAAATATAATAATAGTCATTATAAGTTTTTCCAAGTAACACTTCAAAAATTGCTTTCCTAATTTCCAATGAATCTGATAAAAAATTAGAATTATCCGCCTCTTTATATACCCTACTAACCTCTGTGGACTGATCATGATAAATAAGTCGCATTAAATCTGTAAAATTCAATTTAAAACTCTTTGTTCCTTGCACAAGATCAAACACTTCTACTTTTAATTTTTCCAGTATCCAATCAGAAAAAACAATAGTATTATCATCACTTTGGTTTCTAGATACACATGTCTCAATTACTTTTTCATCTTTTCCTACAACAAAAATCAGAGAATCTCCTATATATCTTGTCAATTCATATTCTTCACCACAAATTTCTATCAATAATTCAATATAATTATTTTTGTCTTTGTAAATTTCATTATGTTTATTATCAACATCATTATCCTTTTTATTAAATGCTTGAACACGCCCTCCCAAAGCATAATAAATCAGATTCATAAATGTACTTTTTCCATGACCATTTATTCCCTCCATTATGATTAATCCATCATTTAAATATGGGGATTCAAAACTGTATTTTTCGCCATTATAAATCACTCTGCGTATAGCTAATCTTCCCATTTTGACACCTCATCATATCCAAAAATTTTTTTCTGAAGTGTATCCAATTTCAGACTTCTAATCCTTGGTAATAATCTTTTTACATTTCTACATCTCTGCAAATCTTCATTCAATACACCCAAATCAATTAACTCATCAAGTTCGGTTGTACCTTTCAAATTCACATCAATATTACAATTCTTTTTGTTTCTAGCTAAAGCAATTACCTCCTGCTTATCTAGAAAAAACAATACCCTCTTTATTACAGAAACTTCTAATCTAGAATCACAAAAAATTTTAATTGCTCTCTCATTATCAAAAATATCATTTGAACTATAACTAAGTAATTTTTCAAGAAAACTCATATTATCTTCGTTTTTTATAAACTCAAATATAATCCCTAGTTTTCTATAATCTTCAAACGGTTTCTTATCACATTCTAATGCTTTAAGTATAGAAAGAATCTTTATTGTAATAAAATAGTAATCTTCTTCTAAAATGAACATCATTCTTTTTTTACTATCCATTTATTGATTTCCTCCTATCTAATGCCAAATAACAATCCTGAAATAAGATAACGACCGTTTTCCTAATCATATCTCTGTCCTCAAATGCTACATTATATGTTTGAGCCTTATCCCGCATAAGAGCATATGCACTATCTGTCAAATCATTTAGTAGTATTTCTATTTCATCTTGTAACAAATTATCTGTATGTTCTTTTAAAAATTTTTTTATCTCCTTACAACACACCTTATAAACTCTATAATTATATGCTTTTACTTGTCTCAAATTTTGATGCTGGCTCTGTTCGTAAGCTCCATCTACATATTCTTCTTCCAAATCTTCAATATCCTCTGTGCTATACGTTGAACATACATATGTAAATTTTTCTCTCAGACTTCTTATATCATCACACTGAATGCTATCCCATTTTATATGCATCGGATCTAATTTTTCCTGTACCCTTGCTTCCTGGGCAAATTCTAAAAAAATTGATTTAATCTCACCAACATGAACAATACGATGTAAAAAATCCTCCTCAAATTTTCTTGATTCAACCATATCTAAAATCCTGGCAACAATTATATCAACATATTTTTCATTTACATCATACTTTATACATAACTTTTGTACTAGCGCACTAATATTAATTCTCACTTGACTTTCATCTGGTTTTCCAAAATTCCATTCAATTAAGTTAAAAAATCGTTGCCACTTTATATCATCCATAGTGTCCAATATCTTTTCGTATGTTTCTATTGTTTTTGTATGCTTTTTATGTTGTTCAATATAATAATGTTTAAATACTGGCAACACAAAAGGAAATGCTTCTTTATATCTTTTCTCCTCTAACAATTTTAAGAGTGGTTCCTCTGGCAATTGTTCCTTTATATCTTTTAATACCCCTACCTTTTTTTCTTTTTTAACCATTGCATTCGTATAAAAAACAAACTTTATACTTTCTGAGCCTTCAACTGTACCAAACCAATTATCAAAAAATATTCTTAAAGAATTTTTCACCTCATGATCGTTCATTGAAAAATTTGTAGAATATGATTTGTCTTGTTCCGTAACATAATCTGTAATATCATCTTCCAAATTTACTTCTAAAACATCATCAATATGCTCAACCATGCAAAAAACAGCCTTCTTTTCTTCTAATAAGGCTGTCATCAATCTTTCCACTGCGCGTAACTTCTGTAAACCAATTCCTCTAATACTAGCATCCGCATCTGTATTTATTTGTTCCATCTGCAATGTTTCTTTAATCATGGCATCTCCTGCATACTCATCATTTGTTATCTCGTCTAAGAATAACATGTATATAATGACTTCCTGACAAGCCTTATGTTTTTCAACCTGAAAGCTTCTCTAAAAATTTTGATTCATCTGTCTATCCTATCTTTTAAAACGCTTTTTCTGTTTCAAGCAATGCCAGCTATCAATCTTTGGACTCTATGACACAAAGCTCCTTAACATCTTTGCGATTTTCCTTACTTACTATTCCATTATAATTCATTTGTAACCATTTCACAATCCATTTTTATAGTGTTATCTAATCCATTACACGAATCCAGGTCACAAACTCCACCCGTCCGCCTAGTGTTATTTCGTCCATAATCCCCTATCTTGTCCACAAAATACTCTACCGAGTATTCATTTTACCCTTCCTACATTATAAATTATTTCATATTTTTCATCAATCCATATTTTCCATATGATAACTTATAATAATTTAAGGGAAGATACACCATTTTACATTCAAATTTGGAGGATAGCGCTATCCCCCAAAAAGAAACACCAAGCAAACTTCTCCCCTTTTCCCAAAAGAACGAGTCAAACTTTCACACACCATTTGGGGGATACCCTTTCCCCCAACTCTTCCCCCAAAAATCCCCCAAATCGGCACTCAAAATACGGTAATTTACGATAAGTTATGAACCTCTCCCAAGAACGCAAAAAACCCCTGAAAATGCCCATTTCATGGGATTTTCAGGGGTTCGTGAATCAATTTCATTCAAAAGTTTACTGATTCATCTGCGCCGCAACCTCCGCCGCAAAATCCTCATTCTTCTTCTCTAATCCTTCACCCGTCTCAAAACGAATGAATTTCTGAATTGAAACTGTCGTCCCTACTTCTTTAGAAACAGCTTCTAAATACTTCCCTACGGTCTGTTTGCCGTCTTCTGCCTTTACATATACCTGATCTACCAGACAGATTTCTTTTAACTCTTTATTCACACGGCCTTCAATCATTCCATTGATGACTTTTTCCGGTTTCTGGGATTCTTTCGGATCATTTTGGATCTGAGCTAAAAGAATTTCTTTTTCATGTGCAATATATTCTGCGCTTACTTCGCTTCTGTCAATATATTTTGGATTCAGCGCCGCTATCTGCATTGCAATATTTTTCATAGCATCTTTGACTGTGTCATTAACTGTTTCTGTCTTTGCGGCAACAATAACGCCAATGCGTCCGCCGCCATGGATATAATCTACGATACATCCGTTTTCAGCAGTCACTTTTTCGAATCTGCGAATCTTCAGGTTCTCGCCGATGACAGCAACCTGCTCTACTAAAACGTCTTTCACTGTTTTTGAAGAATCTTCTAACCAAGCTTCTTCCATAAATGCGTCCATATCCGCTGCGTTTGAAGCCAATGCCTGTTCTGCCACTTTTCCAACATATGTCTGGAATTTTTCGTTTTTTGCAACAAAATCCGTCTCAGAGTTTACTTCAACGATTGCAGCCGTATTCTCTTTTACCGCAACTTTTACAATTCCTTCCGCTGCAATGCGGGAAGCTTTTTTCTCCGCTTTCGCCTGACCGTTTTTCCGCAGATATTCAACTGCTTCGTCCATATTTCCATTTGTTTCATTTAAAGCTTTTTTACAATCCATCATGCCTGCGCCGGATAATTCACGCAGTTCTTTTACCATTGCCGCTGTTATAGCCATTGTTTCTATCCTCCAAATCCTATGCTTGCTTATACTGCTTCTTCTACAGCTTCTTCTGTATGATCCACTTCAATCGTTCCCTGATTTGCTTCAATTACTGCATCCGCCATTTTTGACACAATTAATTTCACTGCGCGGATTGCATCGTCATTGCCCGGTATTACATAATCTAATTCTTCCGGATCGCAGTTTGTGTCTGCAATGCCAATCAATGGAATGCCAAGCGTATGCGCTTCCTGAATGCAAATCCTCTCTTTTTTCGGATCAACAACAAAAATTGCATCCGGCAGACGTTTCATATCTTTAATCCCGCCGAGGTTCTTTTCTAATTTATCCCATTCTTTCTTAATCGCAATGACTTCTTTTTTCGGCAGCACATCAAATGTCCCGTCTTCTGACATAGCCTCAATCTCTTTTAACCTTCCAATCCGGCTTTGGATTGTCTTAAAGTTTGTCAGCATTCCGCCAAGCCATCTCTCATTGACATAATACATTCCGCAGCGCTCCGCTTCTGCCTTAATTGCATCCTGAGCCTGCTTTTTCGTGCCGACAAAAAGGATCGATCCGCCTTCCGCTACAATATCCGCAACTGCCCGGTACGCCTCGTCCACTTTACCCACAGATTTCTGCAAATCAATGATATAGATGCCATTTCTCTCTGTGTAAATGTAAGGAGCCATTTTCGGATTCCATCTTCTTGTCTGATGTCCAAAATGAACACCCGCTTCCAGTAACTGTTTCATTGTAATAACGCTCATTTTCTTACCTCCATCTGGTTTTTCCCTCCATATGCTTCCTCTCCTGAAGCGCCGTCTCCGGCACCACTCCATCATCCGCATATGTGTTTATTCTTGGCTTTTTGCCATATCTTAAATACTATACCATAATTTAGACAAATATGCAAGCGCAGAAATTTAGTTTTCAATAAAATTATGCGTTTGCTATGGACTAGGCGCGCCTTTATAAGTCATAGCCTGCAAAACGCATCCGCCTTGTATTTCCTTTTCTCCTATGCTATAATTGCGCTATACTTGCATCAAAGAAAGGAGAATCCCATGAACAACGAAACAAATCCAATCCCGCCTGACGATGAAGATATCTGCGTGACGCTTGAGCTTGATGACGGCACACAGGCAGAATGTGAAATCCTTACTATTTTTGAAGCGGACGGCAGAGACTACATCGCGCTTCTTCCTGTAGATGAAAACGGGGAAGAATTAGAAGAAGGCACAGTTTACATCTATCGGTACATAGAAAATGAAGAAGGCAGCCCTACCCTTGAAAACATTATGGACGATGAGGAATTAGAAGCCGTCGAGACTCAGTTCAATGACCTCTTAGAAGAAATTGACGACGCGGAAGAATAGTTATGGCAGTCTTGCATGGTTAAACCCGCTTCCGCCATAAATCTGGAAACTTCCGCTTCTTTATTTTGAATCTTCTTGGAAGCATACAGATACAGGCTCTTTTTTGTGCGGGTAACAGCTACATAAAACATACGCCGTTCTTCCTCCATATCTGCCGGAAGGACGGCTTTTTTATATGGCGTAACGCCTTCGTTTACATCTATAATATGCACGGTTTCAAACTCCAGCCCTTTTGCGCTGTGGAATGTCGCCAAAGTCACGGCGTCTTGTTTTTGCCTTTTGTCTGAAAAAACCTCCTCTAACTCCTTTTGATAACGCAAAATGTGCGCCTGCCACTCCGAAAAATCCGCATATGGCTTACTGCTCTCCTGCAATTCTTCGATTACCTCAAACAAGCCGTCTTTGTCAATCCTACGGTAATCTGCGTATTCTTCCAAAAACCCATCGTATCCGATTGCTTTTCTTATATAATTAATTGCGGCAAACGGACGCATCGTTTTCAATGCCTGCAAATCGGCGTAAAGCGTTTCTATCCGTTCTTCTATCCAAGGCCGCTCTGAATAAAACGCCTGCCATGCTTGGAATGAAACCGTTTCTTCTCCTAAACTTTCCCGACTTAAATAGCGTTTCGGGCGGTTCATAATCATGAAAAAATCCCTGCGCTGGCGGCTCCCTAGCGCCAGACGGAAATATGCGTATAAATCTTTCGCAATCCAATGCCCATAAATGTTTGGCGCTTTATCTTTTGCAGTAAACGGAATGTTGTATTCCATGAACTGTTCCATTAAAAATCTCGCCTGCGTATTCGTCCGAAATAAAACCGCCGTACCGGAAAGAGGCGTATTGCCTGCGCGGATTCGCTCCACAATTTTCTTGTTTACTTCCCGCTGGTTTACGTGCAGTTCCGCCGTAATGCTGCGTTCCGTTGACCCTGCCGCAAAAATTTCCTTTGGGAAGCGTTCTTTATTATAAGAAATCAATTTCCCCGCCATCTGCGTCACATCTTTTGGACAGCGGTAGTTACAGGGTAATTGAACCGTTTTTACATTAGGATAATCCTTTGGGATATGCAGCATAATTTCAGGACGCGCGCCGCGGAAACGGTATATGGACTGGTCGTCGTCTCCCACAAGAAACAGATTCTGCCTTGGCTCCGCAAGCATCCGTAAAATATCATACTGAATCTGATTCACGTCCTGAAATTCATCAACAAGGATATAGGGATACTTTTTCTGCCACGCAGATAAAATATCTTTCCGTTCAGAAAACAATTCATATGTATACACAAGCATATCGTCAAAATCGAGTTTTCTATGCCGCTTTAAATGGCTTTGGTATTCGTTGAAAAGGTCGCAAAAAACTTCTTTCGCGCAATGAATGGGATAATAATGGGCAAGGCTTAGCCTGCTGTTTTTCACAGAACTGATTTCCGAAAGCAAATCCTGCGTAAATTCCGTTTCGTCGTCAAATTCCAGACGCATGGAATAAATCAGCTCCCGCATCAAATGCATCCGTTCTTCTTCCCTTATAATATTAGAAGCTTCATAATGATACGCATGTTTTAATATCATAAAAAACACAGCGTGGAACGTCCCAAACGTCACCCGCGTCCCCATATCCTGAACGATTCGGCAAAACCGCTCTTTCATCTCGGCCGCCGCCGCTTTAGTAAATGTAATGACTAAAATATGGGAAGGATCAATTTTTGCATGTTTGATTAAATATTCGATTCGTTTGGTAATGACAAACGTCTTGCCGGAACCGGGTCCGGCAAGCGTAAGCATTGGGCCGTTCAGATGTGAAACTGCCTGTTTCTGGGCAGCGCTTAGAGTTTGATTCATAGAAATTCCTTTAGTTTACGGATAGTTTTTCAATTCCAATTTTTATTCTTCTTAAAGATTCCTCTTTTCCTAAAATCTCCATCAGCTCCGTCGCCCCGCCCGGCGTCATCTGTTTGCCCGAAACCGCCGTCCTAAGCGGCCAAAGCGCGTATCCGTTTTTATATCCTTTTTCCTTGGCAAAACTTAAAATAGCCGCATAGAGTGTATCGTTACTGTAATCTTCCTGCGCCGTTAAAACCGGAAGCAGCTCCGTTAAAACCACGCGTGAGGATTCAGCCGTGGTTTTCATCTTTTTGTGCGTATACATTGCAATGTCATATTCCGGAAGTTCTTCGAAAAAGTCAATATGCCCTGCAATATCCGGTAAAATTTCAATTCTGGTCTGTACGAGCGCTGCAATTTTTTGCAAATCATACTCTTTCGTGACGGATTTTTTGATATAAGGCTCTGCAATCGCATAAAACGCCGCGGGTTCCATTGCCTTTAAATATTCTCCGTTCATCCATTTTAATTTTACCACATCAAATACGGCAGGGGATTTGCTCATGTGATGATAGTCAAACGCTTCCACAAGCTCCTCTAACCGGAAAATTTCACGGTTTTCTGACGGGCTCCACCCTAACAGGGCGACAAAATTGACAACCGCTTCCGATAAAAATCCCTGTTCCATTAAGTCCTCAAAGGAAGCATGCCCGCTTCTTTTGCTTAACTTTTGATGTTCTTCATTTGTAATCAGCGGACAGTGGACATAAACCGGAATCTCCCAGCCAAACGCTTCATAAAGCCTGTTGTATTTTGGGGAAGAAGAAAGATATTCATTGCCCCGCACGACATGCGTTATGCCCATCAGATGGTCGTCAACGACATTTGCAAAATTATAAGTCGGATAGCCGTCGGATTTTATTAAAATCATATCGTCTAATTCCGCATTGTCGACTTCAATCCTGCCATAAATTTCATCTTCAAACACAGTTACGCCTGTATTTGGATTGTTTTGACGGATTACATAAGGGATTTTAGCCGCCAGTTTTTCTTCAATTTCTTCTTTGTTTAAATTTAGGCAGTGTTTATCATAAATATTGATCTCTTTGCCGGAAATCTTTTGTTTTAAACTTTCCAAACGCTCTTTGCCACAAAAACAATAGTAGGCTTTCCCTTGCGCAACAAGCTGTTTGGCATACTCTAAATAAATGCCTTTTTCCTGACGCTCACTTTGGACATAAGGCCCATATCCTCCGTCTTTGTCAGGCCCTTCGTCGTGGATTAAACCGGTTTGTTCCATCGTCCGGTAAATAATGTCTAACGCTTCCGCAACGTAACGCTCCTGATCGGTGTCCTCTATCCTTAAAATAAAATCCCCGCCCGCGTGTTTCGCAATCAGATAGGCATACAGCGCCGTCCTTAAATTGCCGATGTGCATACGCCCAGTCGGGCTTGGGGCAAATCTTGTCCGTACTCTTTCCATAATCTTTCGTTCCTTTCTTTTCACTTTTTATAATCTAGCATAGAATAAATCTGTTGGCAAGTGATTTTACTTTAAAACAACAACGCCGCTTATCCTTTGTGGTACAGCTTTTCATAGATCCCTTGTTTTTGCAGAAGCTCCTCATGCGTCCCTTCTTCCGCAATCCCGTTTTCCGTCAAAACCAGTATCCGTTCCGCGTTTTCTATTGTTGAAAGCCTGTGCGCAATTACAAATGTCGTCCTGTTTTCTGCCAGTTTCTCCAAAGAATCCTGTACGACTTTTTCACTTTCGTTGTCAAGCGCAGACGTCGCTTCATCGAAAATCAAAATCGGCGGATTCTTCAAAAATACCCGCGCAATCGAAAGCCGCTGTTTCTGCCCGCCGGAAAGCTTTACGCCGCGCTGTCCGATGTCCGTGTCGTATCCATCTGGCAAAGCCATAATAAATTCATGCGCATTGGCGCATTTTGCCGCCGTAACCACTTCTTGGCGGGAAGCTTCTGGTTTTCCATAGCGGATATTGTCAAAAATACTGCCCGCGAACAAATACACATCTTGCTGAACAATCCCGATATGCCCGCGCAGGCTCTTAAGCTCTAATTGCCTAACATCGGTCCCGTCTATCTTTACCGCCCCGCCCGTCACGTCATAAAACCGCGGAAGCAGACTGCACAGCGTGCTTTTCCCTGCCCCTGAGGAACCGACAAGCGCCACATATTCTCCGGCGTTTACATGCAGGCTGACATGGCTTAACACTTTTTCACTGTTTTCTTCATACCGGAAAGAAACATTGTCAAAATCAATTACGCCTTTTACATCATGCAAAGGCTTTGCGTCCGCCGCGTCCTGAATTTCCGGCTCAATCGCTAAAATCTCTAAAAAGCGCTCAAATCCCGTATACCCATTCTGAAACTGTTCTGTAAAATCAATCAGCGTCTTAATCGGTTCCGTCAGTATATTAATATAGAGCAGAAACGTTACCAAATCCGTCACTTCCACAGCGCCATAAGAAATTAAAATCGCCCCAGCCGCTAAAACTAGAATCGTAATCAGCAAAGAAAAAGAACTTAAGCCCGCATGGTATCCGCCCATATAAAAATAACTGTTTTTTTTCGCCGCCAGAAAACCGCCATTCCCTTCCGCAAACTTTTCTTTTTCCATCTGCTCATTGGCAAACGATTTTACGACTCGGATGCCGGAAAGATTGTCTTCAATGCGGCTGTTGATTTCCGCAATTTTTTCACGGTTTTTCCGAAATGCGCGTTTCATTTTTCCATTGAAAAAATAAGCGTACGCAAACATCACCGGAACAAGGATAAAGGCAAAAAACGTCAAAACCGGGCTAATCGAAGTCATAATAAAAAATGCGCCCAAAATCTTTATCAAAGAAATTACAATGTTTTCCGGCCCATGATGCATAAGCTCCGTAATGTCAAATAAATCCGTCGTAATTCTCGACATTAACGCCCCGACTTTCTGGTTGTCATAAAAAGAAAATGAAAGCCTTTGGTAATGCTCAAATATCTCCGCGCGCATGTCAAACTCAATCTTTGCGCCCATCACATGACCGTAATTCGAAATATAATAATTGCAAAAACAGGAAATGATAACCAAAAACGCCATAAACAATCCCAGTAACAGCGTCTGGCGAAGCGCCTCTTTTTGTTCCATAAAAATAACCGCCGATGTGATGTAACGGACGATTAACGGCAGCGCAAGCGCAATCGCTGAAGCGAGAACCGCAAAAAACAAATCGGCGGCAAACACCTTCCGGTAGGGTTTATAATACGAAATCATTTTTTTCAAATTCTTATCCATAATACGCTTCCTTTTTTTATACATTTATATTATACTTTTCTTATATTTGTCAATATATTTTTAGGAGGCAGCTTATGGATTCCATGCAAATCTATTATGAAAAACTAGCGGACACTGTTATTTCAAACCTGAAAAAGAGACAGATGGAAGGTTACTACTTCCCTACGGCAAAAGAAGCCGTAGAAAAAGCGATGTCTCTACTGCCTGAAAATGCCACGGTCGGTTTTGGCGGATCTATGACATTAGTGGAAAGCGGAATGTACGATGCATTAAAATCCAGCCCGTCGATCCGGCTTTATGACCGGAACGAAGTGTCTTCGCCCGAAGAAATTGAAGCTCTTTATCACAACTGCCTGACGGCGGACGCCTATTTTATGAGCAGCAACGCCATTTCCTCAGATGGGATTCTCGTTAATATTGACGGCAGGGGAAACCGCGTGGCGGCGCTGATTTACGGGCCAAAAGAAGTGTTCGTCTTTGCCGGAATGAACAAACTCTCTCCCACCGTAGAAGACGCCGTCCGCCGCGTCCGCAATACCGCCACCCCGCCCAACTGCATCCGGCTGCAAAAGCAGACGCCTTGTTCCATAAACGGAACCTGCAGTGACTGCCTGTCGCCCGACTGCATTTGCAACCAGATTGTCATTACGCGAAGAAGCGGCGTGAAAGGACGCATTAAAGTTTTTCTCATTGGAGAACCGCTCGGATTTTAAACTATTTTTGGCAATAGATCAAAATCGCTTGTTCCGCAAATGCCGCTGTGCCGCTTCCGCCAGCCTTATCAATGTTTTCCGTCATGCTTCCGCCGCCCGCATACATGCCGCCCAATGACTTTAAAATTTCCAATGTGCACTGATAGAAATGCTCCGTGATAAAATCACGCAGTTTCTGCACTAATGCCTGTACGTCGGCATCCTGTGGGCGCTTTGTCCGCATTTCGCCAAACTCACGGAATATGCCCATCATGTCTTCACTTATTTTTTTGTTTTCTTCGCCTGTCCTTCCTTTCATCTTTTCCTCACATTCCCGATAAGCGTCCGTACCGCCCCACCGTTTTTTCGCTTCCTCTGCATATTCATCTATTTTTCTAGTGTCAAACGCCTTAAAATCCAACAATTTTTTCACTCCCATCACTTGTATTCCTTTTGCTAAGTCTATTAAATTTTCAATGTGTTCTTTTTGCAGCATCAAAAGATGTATTTGGTCTTCCAATGCTCTCGCCCTGTCGAATGCGGGGCTCTCTATAATTCTTTTTATTTCCTTCAATGGAAATTTAAGCTCACGGAACAATAGAATCATCTGTAAACGTTCTATTGCCGTTTCGTCATACAGACGATACCCTGCTTTTGTGGTTGCGCTTGGGGAAAGCAGACCAATTTTATCATAATGATGCAATGTGCGCGCGCTTACGCCTGCCAGTTTACTGACTTCCTTCACAGTGTTCATTCTCTCACCTCCTTGAAGGTCAGTATAAACTATAACGCAGCGTCAGAGTCAAATGAAATTTTTCGCACCGTTCATTTTCGTTTGTCGCTTAAAAAGGAAAATTCTCTGAAGCTGTCTTGCGCTGCAATGAAGATGGAAAGCAGCCTGTTCTATTACACGCGTTCGGCTGCTTGCGCATAAATATTGCCGCTTTTGGAATAAAAAATATCCATATCTCCGAGAAAGTAATCTGACGCTCCGTTTGAAAGAGAATAACGTGCGCCGTCGTCACAAATAAAATAGATGTTGATAGAACCCTGATTTACAATCTATCTGATATTGTAAAACGAGCCGTTTTATATGGCGTTCTAATGGGAGCGCGTTTACTCTTATTTTTATGATTTTTGGATAGAAACAGAGATATTGCATCACGCCTGCGCAAAAAACTCAATATAAGCGTTCTTCTGTATTGCTCATAGATAAAATGGCAAAAAACAACAAAAATTTCCCTTGTTTTGGCTGAGAAAAACCAACACAAGGGAAAACAAAAATACAAACCAAACTTTGCAGAGTTCCGCTTTATTCTTTTATCTGTCCTTCCAACACAACTTTCACTTCTGCAAGCGCCTCCGCAATCCCTGCCGGATTTTTCCCACCGGCCTGAGCCATATTAGGGCGTCCGCCTCCGCCTCCGCCAACTTTGCCTGCAATTCCTTTAATCAGATTTCCGGCATGCGCGCCTTTTTTCATTGCGCCGTCAGTTGCCATTGCAATTAAATTGACTTTGCCATTCTGCTCAGAAGCTAACACAATGACGCCATCTCCTAACTTTTCTTTTAACTGATCCCCAAGCTCCCGAAGCCCGTTCATATCCACGCCGTCGGCCCTTGCCGCCAGCATATTTATGCCTTTTACTTCTATCACCTGATTCATTGCGTCTCCAAGGGATTCTTTCGCCGCTTTGCTCTTAAGCGCATCATTTTCCCCTTGTAAAGATTTTACTTCATTTAAAAGATGGTTAAGCCGCGCAATGACTTCCGAAGGACTAGTTTTTAACAGCGCAGCCGCCTGTTCTAAATCTTTTTCTATTTTGTCATAATAAGCAAACACTGCTTTGCTTGTCAGCGCCTCAATTCTTCTGACCCCTGCCGCAACGCCGGATTCACTGACAATCTTAAACGCTGTAATTGCCGATGTATTCGCCACATGCGTGCCGCCGCACAATTCCGTGGAAAAACCACCCATACGCACGACGCGGACCGTTTCCCCATATTTCTCCCCAAACAGCGCCATTGCGCCTGTTTTTTTCGCTTCCTCTAATGTCATAACGTCCGTGACTACGTCAAGCGCGGCTTCGATCTGGGCATTCACGGTTTCTTCCACTTTTGCAAGCTCCTCTGCCGTCATTGCCGAAAAATGCGTGAAATCAAACCGAAGGCGGTCTTCATTCACATCGGAGCCAGCCTGCTCTACATGGCTTCCAAGCGTTTTGCGCAGAGCTTTTTGCAAAAGATGCGTCGCGCTGTGGTTTTTGCCAATCGCCAGACGCTTTTCTTTATCTACGGAAAGTTCCACGACATCCCCTATTTTTACCATTCCTTTTTTCACTGTTCCGACATGTCCGATTTTGCCGCCTAACAAGGATACTGTGTCTTGCGCGACAAATTCAAAATCTTTGGCGCGAATCATTCCCGTATCTGCATTCTGCCCGCCCATTGTCGCATAAAACGGCGTCTGCTCTACAAAAATGGTTCCCATTTCACCGTCTGACAACGCTTCCACTAACTCTTTTTCCGTCGTCAACGCCGTTACTTTGGAAAGATACGTTAAATGCTCATATCCGACAAATTCTGTCGTTAGTTTCGGATCTAAGGATTCATATACCGTTGCATCGGTTCCCATGTAGTTCGTCGCTTTTCTCGCTTTTCTCGCTTTTGTCCGCTGGTCTTCCATAGCCGCCAAAAATCCGGCTTCATCAATGGCAAATCCTTTTTCTTCCAAAATTTCCTGTGTCAAATCAATCGGGAATCCATATGTGTCATATAGTTTGAATGCGTCATCACCCGAAAGGATCTTACTGCCATTCGCTTCCATTTCTTTTTGCAAGTCCGCCAAAATGGAAAGCCCCTGATCAATCGTCTTATGGAATTTTTCTTCTTCCTGCGTCAATACGCGGAAAATAAATGCTTTCTTTTCTTCTAATTCCGGATAGCCGTCTTTGCTTTCTGCAATTACGGTTGCGCTTAATTCCGCTAAAAACACGCCGTCAATCCCAAGCATTTTTCCATGTCTTGCCGCGCGCCGGATTAATCTGCGCAACACATAGCCGCGGCCTTCGTTGCTTGGCATAATGCCGTCAGACACCATAAACGTGGCAGATCGGATATGGTCGGTGATTAAACGTATGGAAATATCGTCCACAGTATCCGTCTGGTATGTTTTTTTAGCAAGCTCGCAGACTTTATCGCGGATTGCTTTCATGGTGTCAATGTCAAAGACAGAGTCCACTTCCTGCATAACAACGGCAAGACGTTCAAGACCCATTCCGGTGTCAATGTTTTTCTGTTCTAATTCCTCGTATCCGCCTTTTCCATCTCCGTCAAACTGCGTAAACACATTATTCCAGACTTCCATAAAACGGTCGCAGTCACAGCCAACTTTACAATCTGGCTTTCCACAGCCAAACCGCTCTCCCCTGTCATAATAAATCTCAGAACAAGGCCCGCATGGCCCGGCGCCATGTTCCCAGAAATTGTCGCATTTTCCGGTTTTAGGATCACGGTAAAACCTTGTGATTTTGTCAGCGCTAACCCCAATTTCCTGATTCCAGATTTTAAACGCGTCCTCATCTTCCCCATATATGGACGGATATAACCGATCTTCCTCCAAACCAAGCGTTTTCGTCAAAAACTCCCAAGACCACGCAATCGCTTCCCGTTTAAAATAATCCCCGAATGAAAAATTCCCAAGCATTTCAAAAAAAGTCAAATGTCTGGCCGTTTTGCCGACATTCTCTATATCTCCGGTACGGATACATTTCTGACACGTCGTTACGCGTTTCCTCGGCGGAATTTCCTGCCCTGTAAAATAGGGCTTCAAAGGCGCCATGCCTGCATTAATTAAAAGCAGGCTGTTGTCATTGTGCGGCACCAAAGAGAAACTATTTAGCTTCAGATGATCCTTACTTTCAAAAAATTCCAAATAGAGCCTGCGCAGCTCATTTACTCCAAACTTCTGTTTCACTGTCGTTTCCTCCAACTAAATCATTTATTCTTCCGTTTTTGCATCTTTGCGTTCTCTTAACTTTTTACCCGCAAAAATTCCACACACCGCTAAAACCGCATAAAAAACAACTTTTAACGCATACTGCGCCAAACTTGATAAAAATGCCATGCTATGTCCTCCATTCTTTCTACTTTAAAAATACCTCTATAAGCAGCGATCCAAATCTTTCTACTTTAGAGATAACCATACATTTCAAAATACTTTCCTGCTTTTATTATAACGAAAAGCTTCAGACGTGTAAAGACTTTCTTTTGCCTTGCCGTAAAACCAATTTCCAAGCCCGGCTATGCGCCTGCGTTGTTTTCACTGTTTACCAATCCCTCTCGCGGATTGCCTGTTCTACGTCTATGTCAAGATCAAACCATTGCAAGATATATGCCACTGTTTCTCCGATGCTTTCCCGCGCGCCGGTTTCTAATTCACTGTCGTTTTCTTCAAATTCTTCCTCCAGATCATTAATTTTGGCTGTCATTTCATCAAATTTTTCCTGAATTATTTCAATGCCACGTTCCCCTGTTTCCAGAAATAAAATAACATTTTGTATCAATGCCTTTATTTTGTCCACTAAAAAATCAGGAAAAAAACATCTGCGTACATTTCTTCTAACAATTTGTACTCTGTATCAAATGTTTTCATATTGCCTCCTTATTTCATTCATTTATGTTTTCGTTTTGATATTCTTGTAAATCCTCACTTGAACCATTTTATAATTCTTGAAATGCCAAACTGTGTCATTCTATCATTCTTGTAAAACCTCAACTAACTCAATAAATTATTTTTGCAAAAATGATCTTAATCATTAAATAAACTTTTAAACCTTGCTCTTTACAATGTTTTATTTATTTTACCATAGAACCAAAATAATTCCAAGACATAACTCTGGGAAGAAATCATTGCGCTTCTCTAAAATGGAAAACCGGAAATATTATAAAAGACAATCCTGTTTTAACTGATTTTAATATGATTTTCATAATGTATCCATGGTTTCTGGAAAAAGCTTTTGAAATTCATTCAAGATATTTTTGCATTTGCCACTAAACATCATCTTCATCTTCTTGATTTCAATTACATTTTTATCTCCGCATATTCCATATTAATATAAAAACAATGCTCCCGCTCAAACCTGAAATACATGGAAATCTAAGAAATCTCCCGAAAATGATCAATTATTACTTTTCCAATAGCGGAAATTATGCTATAGTATGATACAAAAACAGCCTCAGGAGGAATATATGGCAGGTTCAACATTTGGAACAATTTTTAAAATCACCACATGGGGAGAATCCCATGGAAAAGGCATAGGCGTTGTTATTGACGGCTGTCCGGCAGGGCTTTCTTTATCCGAAGAAGATATACAATGCTTTTTAGACCGCCGCAAACCGGGGCAATCCCGATATGCCACGCAGAGAAAAGAAAACGATTCCGTAGAAATCCTCTCCGGCGTTTTTGAAGGAAAAACAACTGGAACGCCACTTTCTATGCTTGTATGGAACCAAGACCAAAAATCAAAAGATTACAGTGAAATTGCAAGCTATTACCGCCCCGGACATGCAGATTTTACGTTTGATGCAAAATATGGATTTCGGGATTACCGCGGCGGCGGGCGGTCTTCTGGCAGAGAAACGATTGGAAGGGTTGCAGCAGGCGCGGTGGCGGCAAAATTATTACAGCAGCTTGGCATTACATGTATTGCATATACAAAATCCATCGGCCCTGTTGAAGCGAAATCATTTGACGTTACTTCCATTGGCAAAAACCCACTTTTCATGCCGGACGAAAACGCCGCGAAAGAAGCGGAATGCTATTTAAAGTCTTGTATGGAACAAAAAGATTCCGCCGGAGGAATCATTGAATGCGTCATTGACGGCATGCCAGCCGGAATCGGAGATCCTGTATTTGAAAAACTAGATGCGAACCTTGCAAAAGCCATTTTCTCTATCGGCGCAGTCAAGGGCTTTGAAATAGGCGATGGCTTTCATGCAGCATATGCAAATGGCAGCGAAAACAATGACAATTTCTATCTTTCAGAGCAAAATGACATTAAAACCCACACCAACCATTCTGGCGGCGTGCTGGGAGGGATCAGCAACGGTTCCCAGATTGTGTTCCGGGCAGCAGTAAAACCAACTCCATCTATAGCCGCAACCCAAAAAACGGTTACAAATTCCGGCGAAGAAATTGAAATATCGATCCATGGCAGACATGATCCCATTATTGTTCCCCGCGCTGTCGTCGTTGTGGAATCAATGGCTCTTTTGACAATCGCTGATGCATTACTGTTAAATATGTCTGCAAATTTAGAAAAGATACGCAAATTTTATCAAAATCCTTAAATAAAAGCCTAAGAATATTCTATTATACAAGACTATATTTTCAAAAGGGCATCCGAAGATTGCACAAACTTTGTTTCCCAATGCGTATGGGCTGGATATGGGAGAACGGCAGGGGTTACAATACCAACTACTCCTACTGTAAATGACCGAACGCATATCGCGTTGAAAAATCGGGTAAAAGCAAACCGCCTTATGGCAAGCGCATGGTTTGGGAGAAATTATTCCAATACGCGGCATACAGATGAAATGGTAAGCAAAATAGACATGAAGCTCTGCCTTTTGTGCGGAATTTTTTCCTTGTCATAAAATAAACCTTCAAACTGAGTAATTTTATCTTACATCAGTTCGAAGGTTTATACTCTGTCCATTCGAAAAACAATCCTATTCCATCTCTGAATGGCATTCTAAAATAGTCCCTGACGATGCATCGATTTCATATTCATATTCCATGCCATCTTTTAAAAACTCAATCTCATATACTGTGATCCCATCTTCACTATCTAATTTTTCTTTTGTAAATGCCACGTCTGAAACAGAAAATCCGGCATGGCTCACGGCGATGGACTTTGCCTGCTCCATGTCAACTTGAGATTCAGAACTGCCAAAATTTTGCTGTTTCCTATCTTCTATCTCTTTACTGTATATTTCCCCTGTATCCGCTTTGATTTCATATTCATATCCCTGCGTTTCCGTAAAAAATTCAATCTCATACAATGCAATTCCATCGTCATAATCCAGTTTTTCTTTTGTAAAAGTAACCTCCGAAACAGATAAGCCTAAATCAAGACATGCCGTTTTTTTGGCTTCTTCCATTGTAATCTGACTTTCCATCCCTTGCATTGGAGCTTTTGGCGCAGCCTGATCCGCTGAGTCCTGTCCTGTATTCTGCACTACATTCTGTTCCTGTGATCCGGACTGATTTGCCGAAAAAAAAGCTCCCGCCATTACTCCAATTCCAAAGACTGCAAGAATCGCCGCAATGCCGGCAGCTAAAAATATCTTCTTATTTTTCATATGCCTAAACCTCCATATATATTAGAAATACATTTCTAATATATACCATATTTTCATTAAACACAACAAAAAAATAACTTATAGTTGAAAAATATTTTCCCCTAATACATTTTCCGCCTGTATCCGATATAAAATCCATCAAATACAGGCGGTTTTATTTACTCTTGAAGCCCTAAAATATAAACGCAGTTCGGTTTATCAATCTTAAGCGGTTTTCCGTCCATTAAAGCGTATTTCTTCTCATAATCCATACGAAACGTACAGATTTCATTTGACTCGTGGTTTAAACTGATAAAATGCCGGTTCCCCGGTAAGACTGCAAGCGCTTTCGGAAAATCGCCGCTAATCGGGATAACGCAGAGCAAATCCAATTTCCCCGTTTCGGGATCGCGCTCAAACACTGCCATTTCCGTCGTTCCCGCATTTGCGCAGTAAAGATATTTGCCGTCCGGTGAAAATTCCATATTCTGCGCGCTGCAATGATCGTTTTTCTTCTTCTGCGTCGACACTTTCTGGATACGTTCAAACTCTGCCCCATGCTGGCCGACATAGTAAGAATAAACATCCACTGTAGTTTCCAATTCATTTAACACATACGCGTTGCGTCCGTCTTTGCTAAAGCGGATCATCTTAGGCGCAGAATCTAAATCGCTATGGATAATATCCGCCAACTTCAACTTTCCATTCTGGTAATCAATCTTATAAACTTTCACATGATCCAAACCGCCGTCCACGGCGCATAGATACTGCTGATCTGGCGTAACCTTGACGCAATTTACATGCGGCCTTGAGCTTCTGTCCGCCGCGCTCCTTCCTACGCCTTTATGGAACACCCCGTCTGCAATTTCACCTACTGACCCGTCTTCTTCTAAATGCAGCATCGACACTCTCCCATCATGGTACCCGCCGACAAATACATAGCGGTTTTCGTCGTCTACATCTAAATAACAGCCGCGCATCCCGCCAATCCACTGTTCATTCATCATCTCTAAATCCCCGTCCGGCAGGATTTTAAACGCCCGGACGCCATCATCCGTAATGGAATATAAAAACTTCCGGTTACGGGACACAAGCAGATCGGAAGGATTTGTAATATTGATTACTTTCCGCTTCTCCATACGTCCGGCTTCTGCGTCTACATCATAAATATGGATTCCGATACTGTGTTCATGCGTGTAAGTCCCTACATATGCAACATATTTTTCCTGTTCCATCGTCAACACTCCTCTGCTTTTCTGCGTAAAATATCAAAACGCGCAACTGGTATGCCTAAATCAATATATAGTTTCTGTTTTGGATGCGGCGCATCCGGTATGGAGTTGCCATCTTCATCGAAGATCTGTTTTACAACGGCTTGTATGTTTTCTCCATTCGGCTTCATTACCTCGATTTGCTCACCGACGGAAAATTTATTGCGCTGTTCAATCTGACAGTATCCCTCTTTACTGCATCCGCCCGCGATCCCAAGGTAGATATATTTTGTCACATAAGTGTTGTTATCGTAAATCTGCGCCTCCTCTGAAGGCTTCCCAAAGAAAAATCCTGTCGTAAACTGCCGGTAAGTGCAGCTTTTAATCTGTTCCAAATACCACGGCATATTTTTCCGGTAAAGTTCCAAAGACTCCATATAGTCGTCTATTGCCTTCCGGTATGTCCTTGCAACCGTCGCCACATACAGCGCCGTTTTCATTCTGCCTTCTATTTTAAAACTGTCAATCCCTGCCCCAATCAGCTTTGGGATATGCCCAATCATGCACAGATCCTTGGAATTAAAGATATAAGTGCCGCGTTCATTTTCATAGACAGGCAGATATTCTCCCGGCCTTGTTTCTTCCACAAGCGAATATTTCCACCGGCAAGGGTGCGCGCAAGCGCCCTGATTGGCGTCCCTTCCCACAAGATAATTGCTAAGGAGGCATCTGCCGGAATAAGAAATGCACATCGCGCCATGGACAAACGCTTCAATTTCAAGCGTATCGGGGATTTCCCTGCGGATCTGCGTAATCTCAGGAAATGACAGCTCCCTTGCGCAAACCACCCGTTTCGCCCCTAATGTATGCCAGAATGAAAATGCGCCGTAATTCGTATTATTCGCCTGTGTGCTGATATGGATTTCAATTTCCGGACAGATCTCCTTTGCCGCCGCAAATACGCCCATATCGGAAATAATTAACGCATCCGGCAAGATTTCTTTTAATTCCCTGAAATATTCCCTGACTTCCTCTAAATCTTCATTATGCGCCAAAATATTAGCCGTCACATAGACTTTCACTCCATGCTTATGGGCAAAATCTATGCCTTCTTTCATGTCTTCCAAAGAAAAATTTTTGGCTTTCGCGCGAAGCCCAAACGCCTCTCCTCCAATATATACCGCATCTGCCCCAAATACAACAGCAATTTTTAATACTTCTAAATTTCCTGCCGGAACAAGCAATTCAGGACGTCTCATAACTTCTCCTTCTCCATGTGGTTTTTCGTTTCTGTTTTAAAACTGACGGAAACGCCGTCTCCGGTTGGCAGGATCGAGCTTATCAGTTTTTCATGGCGCATAATCTCATAAAGATAGTCCCGCATCCGCTTATGGATTGTCCGGTTCCTCCTTGGAATGGCAAACCGCGATTCCAAAATATCCCCGTCCTGCAAAACGTTATCCGTCACCAAAACCCCGCCATCTTTTAAGAGCCGGACAAGTTCCGGCAGAAAGAAAATATACTGCCCCTTCGCCGCATCCATAAAAATAAAGTCAAACGGCTCTTGCAAAGAAGGGAGGAGCTTCTGCGCATCGCCTTCTAACAAAGTGATCTGGCCTTCTCTTTTTGCTTCTTTAAAATTTGCCCTTGCTATGGGGATTCTTTTTTCATAATTTTCTATCGTCACAATTTCACAGGAAACCGGATTGTATTCCGCCATAAAAAGAGCGGAAAACCCAACTGCCGTCCCCACTTCCAAAATGCGTTTTGGACGCTGCATCGCTAAAAGAAGTTTTAAAAGCTGCTGCGTTTCCCTCCGTATCACAGGCACAAATTCTTCCCTTGCGTTCTGCTCTAAACGCTCTAAAAATTCGGTATGATCCGGCTCTAAGGAATTGATAAATGTAATTAGGCGTTCATTTCCTATCATATCCGTTTATTCCTCTGTTTCTGTGTCTTCAATTTCCGATGCGCTCATTACCTGCATCATTTCATATGCCGTCATCGACGTAGACAAAGTATAGGTTCCTTCCTTCATCTTATTAGAAAAAGATGATAGCTTTAATTGTAAAAAAAACAATTTGGAATCGCGGATTAACCCCTTCTTTTCCAACAAGTCCCCCAATTCCATTGCGCCCATGCCGGGAGTAATCTCTACGACTTTTTCCTGCCCGTCTTCCGGCAAATCCACGGCGGTTTCCGTAAAGACGCGATGCCCAAACTCAAACGCCCATTTCCCGCCACGGTAAAAGCCCATAACCAGCAGAATGACAATCAATATGGAAAAACAGAAACTTACAATTTTCATAACTACTTTGCTGGCGCTCATCTTTTCCTCCGTATTCCATACGTTTAATTACTGTCAAATGCCGTTTCAAAATCCAATTCTTCCAAAAGACTGAAATTCACCTGACGCAGTATGCGGCAAAGCGCATTTTCCGCATTCAGGCAATCCCATATAATCTGGTTGTCAAACATTTCCCTGTATTCTTGGCGCAGGCGGTCGCCTTCTTCATAGAGATTTGCGTTCCTGTTCTGCATCTCATAGTTTTGCCTTAAAAACCTGTCCGCCTGCTCTTTTAAAAGAGGATACTTTGAGATTAACTCTTTCGCCCTCAAATATTCCTTATATTCTTCACTGTCTTTTACTGCTGCAACCAATGCATCGATTGCCTGTTGTACCTGACTCATCACAATGCCCTCCGCGGTTAAACCTCCATGATAATCGGAATAATCATCGGCCTGCGCTTCGTTTCTTTCCAAACAAACTCACCCAAAGATTCCTTGATTTCCATTTTGATTCTGGTCCAGTCCGTAATATTTTTATCCATCATCTGCTCCATCGTGTCATAAAGCACCTGTTTCGCCTCGTCCATCAAACTCTCCGAGCCCCTGACATAGACAAATCCCCTCGATACGATGTCCGGTCCTGCAAGCACCTGTCCCGAACCGGCCTGTAAAGTCAGCACTACGATAATAATGCCTTCTTCCGCCAAATGCTGGCGGTCGCGGAGCACGATATTCCCGACGTCGCCCACGCCAAGGCCGTCCACCATCACATTTCCCGTCTGCACATGCCCGGTAAGATCCGCTCCATTTTCGTCCAGCTCCAACACATCGCCGGAAGATAAAATAAATATATTTTCTTTACTATATCCCAGTTCTTCCGCTATTTTCGCCTGCGCCATTAAATGCCTGTATTCCCCATGCACCGGAATGGCGTATTTCGGACGCACCAAAGAATAAATTAATTTAATGTCCTCCTGACAGGCATGTCCCGAAACATGGGTGTCTTGGCAGATAACGTCCGCGCCCTTCCGGAACAATTCATTAATCACGTTTGAGACGGCTTTTTCATTCCCCGGAATCGGGTTTGAACTGAAAATAATCGTATCTTTCGGTTTTATCGTAATTTTTTTGTGCATGCCGGACGCCATGCGGGACAACGCCGCCATGGATTCCCCTTGGCTTCCTGTCGTAATCAAAACGGTCTGTTCGTCCGGATAGTCTTTTAATTGTTCTACGTCTATTAACGTATGCGCCGGAATATCCAAATACCCAAGTTCCGTCGCCGTCGAAATAATATTTACCATGCTGCGTCCTTCGACTACCACTTTCCTGCCGTATTTGCAGGCAAAATTGATAATCTGCTGCACGCGGTCTACATTGGATGCAAATGTGGCAATAATAATTCTCGAATTCCTATGCTCTGAAAAAATATTGTCAAAGGTTCTGCCAACGGAACGCTCCGTCATCGTAAATCCCGGACGCTCAGCGTTCGTGCTGTCACACATCAGCGCAAGCACGCCTTTTTTGCCGATTTCCCCCAGCCTTGCCAAATCAATCGCATCCCCAAAAACCGGAGTATAGTCCACTTTGAAATCTCCGGTATGCACGACAATTCCTGCCGGAGAATAAATCGCAAGCGCGGCCGCATCCTGAATGCTGTGGTTCGTCTTGATAAATTCCACACGAAAATTGCCAAGGTTGATATGCTGACCGTATTTTACGACTTTCCGTTTGACAATGCTAAGCATATTGTGCTCCCTAAGCCTGTTGTCAATAATGCCAATCGTCAGTTTCGTCGCATAAATCGGCACATTCAGCTCCTTTAACACATAAGGGATTGCGCCAATATGGTCTTCATGCCCATGCGTGATAAAAAAGCCTTTTACCTTATCCGCGTGTTCCCGAAGATAGGTAATGTCTGGAATGACCAAATCAATCCCCAGCATATCGTCCTCTGGGAAAGACAATCCGCAGTCCACAACAATAATACTGTCTCCGTACTCAAAGGCAGTAATGTTCATTCCAATCTGTTCTAACCCTCCTAGTGGAATGATTTTAAGCTTTCCATGTTCAGTTTTTTTCTGTTTCAAAAAATAATACCTCCGTTTTTCTAGTATTCAAAATCCACATCGTCCATCAATTCGGTAAAGACTTTTGCAATGGCCTCAAATTCCGCTTCTTCTTCTACCATTTCATAAACCGTTTCTTCGTCCTCCGATGAGGTTTCTTTTAAAATATAAGCATCTGAATCACCGTCTTCTTCCTCAGTGACCAGCAGATAATTCTGATTATTAATTTTCGTCTGTTCCAGACAGAAAAATTCCTTTATTTCCTGTGAGACAGGAGAATTAAATTTCACTTTTTCCATAATTAATCAGCCTGTTCCTTTTTCTTCATTTGCAGGGAATCCAAGTATCCCTGAAGAATCAGCATTGCAGCGATTTCATCGACATATTCTTTTTGCATATCGCCGCGTATCCCGCTTTCCGTCATAATATTGCGCGCTTGGGCAGTCGTTAAGCGTTCATCCCACAATTCCACCGGAAAATCAAAACGCCGCTCTAACTTTTCCATAAATTCCTTCGTCAATTCACAGCGTTCGCCTTCCGTGTTATTCATATGCTTCGGGTATCCTAAAACGATTTGTTCCACATCATAAAAGGAGACAATCTCCTCAATCCTAGCCAATGTCCTGCGCAGTTTATTTGGAGATTTCCGCCGGATAATTTCTACGCCTTGCGCGGTAATCCCCAATGCATCACTGACTGCGACTCCTACCGTACGTGAGCCAAAATCCAATCCCAGTATCCGCATGACAGCCTCCATACTTGCCTGCATTCCATCTTGTCTTACTCCACTATGGCTGCATCTTTTCTTTGATATATTCCTGTAACACTTCTTCTACGATTTCATCACGTTCCACTTTCATAATCAGACTTCTTGCATTATTATGGCTGGTAATATAAGTCGGATCACCTGACATAATATATCCAACAATCTGGTTGACCGGATTATACCCTTTTTCCGTAAGCGCATCATAAACGATGGCAAGTACATCTTTGACCTGCATTTCCGGTTCTTTCTCTACTTTAAAAAATTGTGTGTTTGTTAAATTCTGCATATCTCCACGCCCTTATTCCGCTCTTTTGTTTTATGCACGCAAAAGCATTGCTATATCTATTGTAATATATTTAACCTTAAAATTCAACCCATAAGATACATGCCGTCTGCATTTCGGATCAAACTGCCTTTTACAAACCTGTTTGTGAAGTCCTGTTCTGTCCGGCATAACACCTTTACATATTCTTTTGTATACCCGCTAAAATAGGTCTGCCCGCCTAAGGTAACGCGCTCTTCCATCAAAGCTTCCACTTCTTTTCCTATATAATAAGAACGAAATTCTTCTGACATTTCATTTGCAAGCGAAATTAAGATTTCACTTCTTTCTGCTTTGGTTTCTTCGGGAATCTGGTTTGGCATAGCGGCGGCTTTTGTGCCTTCCCGTCTGGAATACTTAAAAATGTGCATTTCATAAAACCGGACTTTTTCCAAAAAAGCTTTTGTCTCATCAAATTCCGCCTGCGTCTCCTGTGGGAACCCTACAATAATATCCGTAGTAACCGCCGGATGCGAAAAATATTTCCGAAGGTAACCGCAGCTTTTATAAAATTCTTCTGTTGTATAAGCGCGGTTCATTCGCTTTAATGTGGCGTTACAGCCGCTTTGTAAGGAAAGATGGAAATGCGGGCAGATTGTTTCAATTTGCGAAAGCGCCTTTGCAAACGGCTCAGTTACGATTTCCGGTTCTAAGGAACCCAGACGAATCCTTCTTATGCCCTTGATTTTACTGATCTCCCAAATCAAATGAAGCAAGGTTTCCCCAATGTCTGCGCCATAGGAACTTAAATGGATTCCGGTCAGCACAACTTCCTGATAGCCGTTTTGGGACAAAGTTTTGGCTTCGCTGACTGCTTCCTCAAAAGAACGGCTCCTGACCCTTCCCCTTGCATACGGGATAATACAGTAACTGCAAAACTGGTTACACCCGTCCTGAACTTTGATAAATGCCCGCGTCCGCCCCGCTGTATGGGTAAGGCTTAGATTTTCATAAGGCTGCCTGTGGCTGATTTCTGTCATGGAACCATTTTTGCTATGGTCTTTTTTATACGCTTCAATGGCAGCGATTAAATCCTGTTTCTGGTTATTCCCAATGATAAGATCGACCGCTGTGTCAAGCTTTGCTTCTTTTGCCTTCGTCTGGACATAACAGCCGGCGGCAACGACAATGCCATTCGGATTGTTTTTTTTAGCGCGATGCAGCATTTGTCTGGATTTACGGTCTGCAATATTCGTTACAGAACAGGTGTTGACTACATATACGTCCGCTTTTTCGGAAAAGCTTACAATCTCGTATCCGGCTTCCTCTAAAAGCTGCTGCATGGCTTCTGTTTCATAGGCATTGACTTTGCATCCTAAATTGCGCAGCGCCGCCGTTTTTTTTGCGGGAGCATTCATGGCGTATGGCCTCCTTTTGGTTTTTATTCATTTTCCGTGGATTTCAAGTAAATGGCATTGACTTTTTCTATTAAAACAAGTAGTATATAAGCAAACAAAAAACGAAACAAAGGGAGGATATCACACATGAAAACAGTTCAAATTTCTTTAAATTCCATTGACAAGGTGAAAGCTTTCGTTAATACAGTCACTCAGTTTGATTACGATTTTGATTTGATCTCCGGAAGATATACCATCGACGCAAAATCCATCATGGGTATTTTCAGCTTGGATTTATCTAAGCCGATCGATCTTGCTATCCATGTCGAAAGCGACGAAGCGGATATTTTAGAAGCTTTAGATCCCTACATTGTAAAATAATTTTAAATGCGTTCAAAAGAGTTCCAAAATGGAACTCTTTTTTAGTTTAAAAACGCATTAAGCGGATTCCTCTGCCGTAATGGTTACAATTTCCACTGTCTCTAAAGCTGTTTTCACCAGCCCTTCAATCATGCCTTCCAGTTTTTTCTCGGAACGCTCAATGACGCGCAGATTTGGTTTCGTGACGGGATGTTTCGCCACAAATATTGTACAGCAGTCTTCAAACGGCTGGATACTGGTCTCATAAGCGTCAATTTTTACTGAAATGTCTATAATTTCATTTTTATCAAACCCAATCAACGGCCGGTACACAGGAAGATTGCACACGGCGTTTGTCGCCGCTAAGGACTGCAGCGTCTGACTCGCCACCTGCCCTATGCTCTCTCCTGTTATTAAGCCAAGACAGTTTTGCCCTAACGCGAAATGTTCCGCAATCCTCATCATGTAACGGCGCATTAGAATCGTAAGCTCCGCATGTGGGCAATGCTCGTAAATGCTTAACTGAATATCGGTAAAGTTTACAATATGAAGCTGGACAGGACCTGCATATTTCGAAAGAATCCTTGCTAAGTCAATGACTTTTTGTTTCGCGCGCTCACTTGTATAAGGCGGGGCATGGAAATAAACCGCATCAACCGCTACGCCGCGTTTTGCAATCATATAGCCTGCAACGGGGCTGTCAATCCCGCCGGAAAGCAAAAGCATGGCTTTTCCATTTGCGCCGATTGGCATCCCGCCGGGGCCTTTGATTTCTTTGGAATAAATGTTGATTTCTTCCCTGATTTCCACGCACACCAGAATATCCGGATTATGCACGTCCACTTTCATCTCCGGAAACGCATCTAAAATTTTTCCGCCCAATTCCGCGTTCAGCTCCATTGAATCCATTGGATAATTTTTTCTGGCCCGTCTGGCGCGGACTTTAAAAGTCTTGTTTTTGTCTGGATATTCCTGATCCAGATACTGTATAACGTCTTTTGCCAATGCGTCAAAGCCTTTATCTTCCGTTAGAACGACAGGGCAAATCCCCACAATGCCAAAAACAGTTGTCAATGCGCCAATAACTTCATCGTAGTCATATTCACTAAGCGCGTCCACATAAATTCTGCCCTGTGCGCGCCGCGTCTGAAATTCTCCTTCTATAAATTGAAGCGCATACCGGATTTGCCGGACGAGGGCTTCTTCAAACAGGTATCTGTTCTTGCCTTTTATGGCAATTTCTCCATATTTAATTAAAAAAGATTTATACATAGCGCCTCCCACTGCTATTTTCTCGTGAACTTTCTGCAAAATGGAATGATTTCGGACATACAATCCAAGGTATAGTCAAGTTCTTCTTTCGTCGTCGTTTCGCAAAAGCTGAAACGGACGGTCGAATCTAAAAGATCCCGTCTTAAAGCGATTGCCTCAAGAGTGCGGCTTACCGAAGGCTTATTCGAAGAACAGGCGCTTCCCGCTGAAATATAGATGCCTTTTTCTTCTAAAGAATGCAAAAGGACTTCGCTTCTGACTCCCTCTACGCTTACGCTTACAATGTGCGGGGCGGATTCTCTGCCTAGACTGCCGTTAATGGTTACATTGGCAATGCGGGACGCTTCCTGAATGAAATACTCCCGCAGTCCATACATTCTGTCAATTTTTTCATCGAAATTTTCATATGCCAAAACGGCCGCTTCGCCAAGCCCTGCGATTGCAGGAACGTTTTCTGTCCCGGAACGCATTCCTTTTTGCTGTCCTCCCCCAAACAGGATTGGACTTAGTTTCGTTTTATCTTTGATATATAAAAAACCGCTTCCTTTCGGGCCATGGATTTTATGCCCGCTGGCAGAAAGCAGGTCGATCCCTGATTTCTTTGGGTTTAAACGCATTTTTCCGTACGCCTGTATGGCGTCTGCATGGATCAAGGCATGTTTACAGCGGTTCCGAATCTGCCTGACTGCCTCGTCAATCGGCGTAATGGAACCGATTTCATTATTTACTAGCATCATGGAAACAAGGATTGTATCTTCGTCTAACGCTTCTTCTAATGCGTCATGGCAAAGGATTCCGTGGCTGTCTACAGGAAGGTATGTGACCCGAAAGCCCTGTTCTTCTAAATAACGCATAGGCTGCTGCACAGAAGCGTGCTCAATGGCTGTAGTGATAATATGATTCCCCGCCCGCCTGTTAGCCTGCGCGCTGCCTAAAATGGCAAGGTTATTTGATTCTGTCCCTCCGGAAGTAAAGACAATCTCTTTTTCTTGGGCTTTTAAGGTTTTAGCAATCTTTTTTCTGGCCGTTTTCACTTCTTCTTCTGCTTTTACGCCCATGGCATGAAGGGACGACGGATTGCCATAATCTTCCATGATTAGCCGCATCATATATTCTGCGGCGGATTTGCAGCATCGCGTTGTCGCCGCATTGTCTAAATATACCGTCATGCGTCTTCCTCCATTTCAAATTTTAACATCAGCATAGACAGTATGGCAATGCCTGCCGTATCCGTTCTTAATATCCGCCTGCCCAAAGAAATCATCTGCATGGAATCTTTCGCAATGGAAATTTCTTCTTCGGAAAAGCCGCCTTCCGGCCCGATCATGACACTGATAGAATTGCCTTTTTTTATGGATTGTAACGCTTCTTTTGCCGTCTGCATTCCTTTGGCGTTTTCATAGGGAAGCAGGCATATGTCACATTGGGAAGCATATGCGAAGGCTTCCTGAAAAGACAGAACGGAATGAATGTTTGGAATCCTGCTGCGTTTGGATTGTTTTGCCGCGGCTTCGGCTAATTTCTGCCAGCGGCTAATGCGGGCGTCTTCTTTCTTTTTATCTAATTTGACGACGCAGTATTTCATGTCTACGGGAATAATTTCATATACTCCAAGCTCCACCGCTTTTTCTATGACAAATTCCATACGGGTTCCTTTCGGGATACCCTGAAACAAATAAATTTTTCCGGAAAGCTCTGTCGATGCGGCTTCTTCTTTTAAGATGTCCGCCTGCACAAAATGTTCCGCAAGTTCCGTAATGACGCAAAAGTAATCCGCCCCGCTTTTACTGCTGACTCTGATTTTTTCACCGGTTTTCATTCGCAGCGCGTGTTTGATATGGTTTACGTCCGCGCCTGTAATGGTAATAAATTCCCGTCCCACCTGTGTGTCTTCTACAAAAAACTGTTGCATTGGCTACTCCTTTATGGCAGTAATGCTGACCCATTCGCCCTGACGGTTAATTTCGTCTATTTTCATGCCTGCCGCCTCTATTGCTTCCCTGACTTCATTTTCTTTAAAATCAATTATGCCGGACGTAAGAAACCTGCCGCCCGTTTTTAAATGGCGGACGATGACAGGAGCCATTGGGATAATCACATCAGCAAGTATATTTGCCACGGCTATGTCAAAACGCTCTGCCCCAATGGTTTCCTGAAGCGCGCTGTCACAGGTGAGGTTTCCAATGTAAAACTTCGCTAATTCCCCAGAAAGACGGTTGACCTTCATATTTTCCATTGCAGACTGCATACAATTTTCATCTATATCAGTCCCAACGGCGGACGCCGCCCCTAATTTTAACGCCGCAATCGTTAATATCCCACTGCCAAACCCTACGTCTAAAACAGTCTGCCCGCTTTCTTTTTGAATATATTTTTGAAGCTGGCGGATGCAAAGCTGGGTCGTTTCGTGTTTGCCTGTCCCAAATGAAATTCCGGGGTCAATTTCAATGACGCATTTCCCCTTATCTTCTTCTTTTAACGCTTCCCATGTGGGCTTAATTAACAAATCCCCTATATAAAACGAATGGAAATACGTTTTCCAGTTATTGATCCAGTCAACGTCTTCCGTGACGCTTTCTGTTATGCTTCCTTCCCCCAGATGGATGAATTCCCGCAAAGATGCAAGCTCCTGCCTGACTTCATGCAGAAACTCTTTGGAATCCGCATCGGATTCAAGATAAAAACTGACAAAACTTATGCCGTCGTCCGGCTCTGTATCTGGCAGAAAATCAATAAACATATCCGCTTGGTCTGCTTTTGTCAGCGGGACTTTGTTTTCGATTTCCACTCCGCCCGCCCCAAGTTCCGCCAACATGGCGCTGATATAGTCTTCGGCTTCTGTCGTTGTCTGTATGGTATATTTTTTCCACTTCATTTTGCTTCCCCTGCTTAAAAAATAACCGCTGCACTTTTGTGCAACGGCGTTTATTTTTCCATGCCGATACGCTTTCGCAGTACCTCATATTCTTCGTTGATTTTCTGAATGACGTCGGTGTCACCTTCTGCATTGTCCGGATGGAATATTTTAATCAAATCTTTATAACGTTTTCTGAGTGAACGCATATTATTCACGCCGCTGAAAAATATCGATGCCGGAACATTGCTAAAGGAAATCCTCTCGTCATCGTCCCCGTTTTTGGAATAGACGCGCTCTAGCTGTTCCCGCTCCGCCGCGAGCTTCCTCCAGCCGTCTTCTAACATTTTCCATTCCATGTCAAATATATGCTTTTCCCGCTCTAAACGTTTTTCTTCGAACTTTTTATTTCTTAGAAATTCTTGTCGCTCATACTCTAATAGTCTCTGCTGCCGCCTGATTTCCACATTTTCATCCGATTGTTTTGATTCGGCCGCTTTCTCCTGAGCCGCTCTCTTTAAACGCCAGTCTGAAAGAACGTTTGCAGCCTCTTCCACCATCGTATATGCCTGATCCATTTACCCTGCTTCCTTTCCCGCCGCGCCAATTCAGATATGACGTTTCGTAAAAGTCCCGACGCCTTCCTGCTGCGGCATCCTATCAGTCACCAGTTTCACTTAGGATACAACATCTGGAAAGTGGCAACAATAGGAAAATGGTACTAGTTTATATAAAAACGTCACTTTCATAAGTCTTCAAGCGACTCCTTTATTTTTTCTTTGAAGCTCTTTTTTTTAGGTTTTTCATGTTTTTCCGCTTTTGGAGCATCTGATTTTAAAGAATTTCCCGTTTCCGCATCAAATTTCCGCAGAGCTTCTTTTGCCGCTTCGTTTAATCCGGTCGGCACTTGTACGACAAGCGTCACATAGTGGTCTCCTCGGATTGCTTTGTTTCTTAATGAAGGGACGCCCTTCCCTTTTAAACGGATTCTGGTATCTGTCTGCGTGCCTGCTTTTACATTATAGAGCACGTCGCCGTCTACGGTATTAATGCGCACTTCGCCGCCCAATGCCGCCTGCGCGTAGGAAATCGGGGCAGTCGAAAAAATATCCATGTCTTGGCGCTGAAAAATCGGGTGTCTTGTCACCATTATTTCTACAAGCAGATCCCCTCTTGGCCCGCCGTTTCTGCCCGGTTCGCCTTTTTCACGGATGCGCACGCTCTGCCCGTTGTCAATGCCTGCCGGAATTGTGACTTTAATCCGCTTTTTAGAAGCAATGTAACCGCTTCCCCGGCAGTCCGAACATTTTTCTTTGACGATTTTTCCGGTTCCGTGGCACTCCGGACACGTCTGGACGTTTTGCACCATGCCAAACAAAGACTGCTGGCTGTACATAACTTTTCCTTTTCCCCCGCATTTTCCGCATGTTTCCGGTTTTGTGCCTTTCTTTGCCCCTGTGCCATGGCAGGTTTTACATTCATCTTTCAATACAATTTCAAGCTCTTTTTCACATCCCGTAATAGATTCTTCAAAAGTGATGCGCACGCTTGCGCGTAAACTGGAACCTTTCCTCGGCCCTGTGTCTGCGCTCCTCCTGCTTCCGCCGCCAAAGAAATCGCCAAACAAATCGCTGAAAATGTCCCCCATGTCCATGCCGGAAAAGTCAAAACCGCCCCCGCCTCCTGCGCCGTCAAACGCCGCATGGCCGAACTGGTCATACTGCCGCCGTTTGTCTGCATCGCTTAATACGGCATAAGCTTCCTGAACTTCTTTAAATTTCTGTTCCGCATCCTTGTCTCCCGGATTTACGTCAGGATGATATTTCTTGGCAAGCTGACGGAATGCTTTTTTGATTGCGGCATCGTCTGCGCTTTTACTGACGCCTAATACTTCATAATAATCTTTTTTATCTGCCATACTCTATTCCCTCTTTCACAGATATGCCATAGGGTTTTAGAATAATTCTAAAACCCTATGGCGATTGCTGTTTTCTATATTCTTAGACTTCTTTGAAATCTGCATCCACTACGTCATCTTCCGGAGCGTCCTGCGCGCCTGCGCCCATGTCCGGGCCTGCGCCGCCTGCCGCCTGTTGCGCTGCCTGAGACTGCTCATACATTTTTGCGAATACTTTCTGCGCGCTCTGTGTAAGTTTCTCATGCGCCGCTTTTAATTCGCCGATTGCATCTTCTGGCATCTCCTCCGCGTTTGGATTTGCTTCTAAGATGTTTTTGACTGCTAAAATATCGGCTTCCACTTCGGATTTGTCTGCCGGATCGATGGCTGCGCCGACTTCTTCTAATGCTTTTTCTGTCTGGAATACGAAAGAATCTGCATCATTTCTGGCGTCAATGGCTTCTTTTCTCTTTTTATCCTGCGCTTCAAATTCTTTGGCTTCTTTTACTGCTTTTTCAATGTCGGAATCAGACATATTCGAGCCGGCCGTAATTGTAATATGCTGTTCTTTTCCGGTTCCAAGGTCTTTTGCCGATACGTTTACAATGCCGTTTGCGTCAATGTCAAACGTCACTTCAATCTGTGGAACGCCGCGGCGCGCTGGAGGGATTCCATCAAGACGGAACTGGCCTAAGGATTTGTTATCCCTTGCAAACTGGCGCTCGCCCTGCACGACATTAATATCTACGGCTGTCTGGTTGTCTGCCGCTGTTGAGAATACCTGACTTTTCTTCGTCGGGATTGTAGTGTTGCGTTCGATTAATCTTGTCGCTACGCCGCCCATGGTTTCAATAGATAAGGACAGAGGCGTAACGTCTAATAAGAGAATATCTCCTGCGCCTGCTTCTCCGGCTAATTTACCGCCCTGAACAGATGCGCCGATGGCTACGCATTCGTCCGGATTTAAAGATTTGCTTGGCTCTTTTCCAGTAATCTGTTTTACTTTATCCTGTACAGCCGGAATGCGGGTGGAGCCGCCGACTAAAAGCACCTGCCCAATATCTGAATTTGTCAGCCCTGCGTCTTTCATGGCATTTTGTACCGGAATCGCTGTTTTCTCCACTAAGTCATGGGTCAGTTCATCGAATTTCGCCCTTGTCAGGTTCATGTCAAAATGTTTCGGGCCTTCAGCGGTTGCCGTAATAAACGGAAGGTTAATATTTGTCGTCGAAGCTGAGGACAGTTCTTTTTTCGCTTTTTCTGCCGCTTCTTTTAATCTCTGAAGCGCCATTTTATCTGCGGAAAGATCCACGCCTTCCGCTTTTTTAAATTCATTGATCATCCAACGCGTAATCCGGTTGTCAAAGTCATCGCCGCCAAGATGGGTGTCCCCGTTCGTTGCCAGCACTTCAATCACGCCTTCGCCAATTTCGATAATGGATACGTCAAACGTGCCGCCGCCAAGATCATATACCATAATTTTCTGTTCTTTTTCATTGTCAAGCCCATACGCAAGCGCCGCCGCTGTCGGCTCGTTGATAATACGTTTTACTTCAAGCCCTGCAATTTTTCCAGCGTCTTTGGTCGCCTGACGCTGCGCATCATTGAAATATGCCGGAACGGTAATGACTGCTTCCGTTACTTTCTCTCCAAGATAGCCTTCTGCGTCTGCTTTTAATTTCTGTAAAATCATTGCGGATATCTGCTGTGGGGAATACTTTTTCTCGTCAATCATGCGGCCGTTGTCTGTGCCCATATCCCTTTTAATGGAAGATATTGTTTTCTCTGCGTTTGTAACTGCCTGACGTTTTGCCGGTTCTCCAACTAACCGCTCGCCGTTTTTCGTAAAAGCGACGATGGAAGGAGTTGTCCTTGCGCCTTCCTGATTGGCAATTACAGTTGGTTTGCCGCCTTCCATTACTGCGACGCAGCTATTTGTGGTTCCTAAATCAATTCCTATAATCTTACTCATAATCGTTTCCTCCTAAATCATTAAAATGGTTCTATATTAATTTGCTACTTTTACCATACTGTGGCGCACTACGGTATCATGGTACAGATACCCTCTTTGAAGTTCTTCCGCTATCATATTCTCTCCGAAAGAATCGTCTTCTATGTGCATAACGGCATTGTGGAAATCCGGGTTAAATTCCGCCCCGACAGCTTCAATCGGCGTTACGCCCGCTTCTTCTAACATCGCCATCATCTGTTTGTATATTTTATTCATGCCATCTACAAATGCGTCTTCTTTCTGTTCGTCTGGCACAACGGCTAAACCGCGTTCGAAATTGTCGATCACCGGAAGGACTTTTTCTACAATGCTTTTGGCTCCCATCGCATACATCTGGGATTTTTCTTTGTCCGTCCGTTTACGGAAATTTTCAAATTCCGCCATCTGGCGTTTCAGACGGTCTGTCAGATCGTCAATCTGCTCATCTTTTTTATCTTTTTTCTTTTCTTTTTTCTTATTAAAAAGACCTTTCTTTGGTTCGCCTTCTTTCTCGTTCTCCTGCGCGTCTTCTTTCTCGTCTCCGGCTGCCTGTTCCATTTCTTCGGCTTGTTCCGGCGCTGGCGTTTCTTGCGCGCCCGCCGCTTCTTCGTTGATTGTGGATTCGGTTTTTAGATCTTCCTTATTTTTTTCTTCCACTTTCATACCACCTTTCTTATGTCTTCTGTTCTATGGCAACGGCTTTTCTTTTATTTAAAGATGCCGTCCAACTGCATTTTCAAATCTTTTAAGCTGTCCATGACTTTTTCGTAGTCCATGCGTTTTGGCCCGATAATTCCAACGGTGCCTTTAACGCCTTCCCCAAGTTCATACGTGGCAGTCACTACGCTGCAGTCCTTCATTGTCTGAATCGGGCTTTCATTTCCAATATATACCTGAATGCCTGTTTCGTTTTCACTGTTTAAGCTGTCTGACACTAAAGTTTTAAGCTGCTGCTTTTCTTCCAAAGTGTAGATTAACTCACTCGCTTTTCTTGAATCTGACAATTCCGGATATTTGAATATATTTGTCGCCCCGCTTGTGTAAATTTCAAGTTCTTCCTGACTGATGGATTCCACGATTGCGTTTAATACAATATCTACAATGTCGCTGTGGATGCCTGCCTGTTCTTTCATCTTGCTTATGGTGCCAAGATTGATTTCCGGTATGGATAATCCGTTGAGAGTGGAATTGCAGAGTACATTTAGTTTGAGCAATTCTTCATTATTTAATGGCTGTGTAAGCGAAATGATTTTATTTTTTACGACGTTGCTTTCCATCACGATGACTGCCAATAACTGGCCGTCGTCTAGTTGCGACAACTGGATAAATTTGACTTTGTTGCCGCTATATTTGGGGGAAGAAATCATCGTCGCATAATTTGTCGTCTGCGCTAACATCTTCGCCACTTGTTTTAGCGCTTGCTCCATCTTTTCCGTATGCTCTATGACAAATTCTTTCATATCGGAAATTTCTTTGTCTTTGGCGGCTAAAAGATGGTCGACGTAAAACCGGTATCCTTTGTCAGACGGGATTCTGCCGGCGGAAGTATGGGGAGCCGCAATGTAGCCGAGTTCCACTAAGTCCGACATTTCGTTGCGGATTGTGGCAGAACTTAAGTTTAAATCTGCATATTTTGAAATGGTGCGGGAGCCGACCGGCTCGCCTGTTTCTAAATATGTCCGGATAATTGCTTCTAATATCTTGATTTTTCTCTCGTCCAATCCGTCCATCGCTTCACCTCTGTGTCGGTTGTTTGTTAGCACTCGATTCGTAGGAGTGCTAACATCTATTGATAAGATAGCGCTATGCGTTTTTTTTGTCAACAGTTATTTTGAATTTTATTTTTTCTTTAGAATTTTGCAAAAAGACGCTAGTGCGAGAAGATTGCTCTAGCTGATTTTTGGGGACGGCTATGTGGCGGATGCGGGTTGGATTTGAGGGAAGTTTTTTTGGAGTTTTTGTTTGGGTTTCTTCTTTAATTATTTATCTGGGTTTGGTTTTCGGGAGCTTCTGATTTTTGATTTCTCTTATTTCTGGATGCTGGATAGTTGTGTAAACTTTGATATATTGATTTGGCTATATTTTGTTATCATTCTTATCTTCTGTCTAATATCTGTTTGTCTTTTGTTTTTTCCTCTTTTTGTCTTCTGTTTTTTTCTGTCTGTCTTCTGTTTCCTCTGTCTGTTTTCTTCTTTCTGTCTTTTATTTTTCTCTATCCGTCTTCTGTTTTCTCTATTTTGTTTTTTGTAGTTATGATGTTGATTATTAATTCGTTCTGGGAGATGTCGGATTTCTGCTTGTTTTATTGTTTATTGTTGTTTTTTCTTGTTTTGGGGATTAGTTATTTTTTCTTTTGAGGGGGATGATGTGTTTCGTTTGTTTTTCGTTGTATCCTTGCTGCTGGTTTGGTATAATTTCTTTGGTTTGATTTTTTGGTTTGTTTTGTTGTATTGAATATTTTATAGGAAGATGTGGTTGTATGAGGTATAATTGTTTGATTATTGATGATGAGAAGCTTTTGGCTGACAGCGCGATGGAGTATTTTAATCTTTTTGGCGTTTCGACCGCTGTCGCTTATGGGGTTTCTGACGGGCTTTTGTTTTTTGAGGAGAATACGGCGGATTTGCTGCTTTTGGATATTAATTTAGGCGATGGCAGTGGTTTTGAATTGTGTAAGAGGTTACGGGAAAAGATGGATTCTCCGATTCTTTTTATCTCGGCTAGGTCGAGTGATGATGATAAAATTATTGCTTTAAATATTGGCGGTGATGATTATATTGAAAAGCCTTGTTCGCTTGCGGTTCTTTTGGCGAAGGTGAAGGCTGTGCTGAAACGTTGTGGCAGACGGAATCTGAAAGTTTATTCGGACGGCTGGCTTCGGGTTAATTTTGCCGCTAAACAGGTGGCTGTGGACGGCAGGCCTGTAAAGTTGACGGCGTTGGAGTTTAAATTGCTTGCTTTTCTTATGGAGCATGAGGGGGCTGTGCTGTCTAAGCAGGAGCTTTTTGAGCAGGTCTGGCAGGATAAATGCACTGGGGACGGGACGCTGAATGTCCATATCCGCAGGCTGCGCAGGACGATTGAAAGAAATCCGAACCAGCCGCATTATATCCAAACTGTATGGGGCGATGGATATAAGTTTGAGGGAGGCGCAGAATGAGGAAATTTGCCTGTTTGATCCTGCTTTTTCTGCCGCTTTGCGCCGGTCTTTTTTGTTTTCTATTTTATGCTTTTTGGGCTCCGGATTTTTCTCTGGATATGGTTGCGGTTAATGAGATTTACCATTCGGTGAAAAGGGACTGGGAAGATTTGAATTTACATCGTAATGAAACTTCTTATGAATATGTTGTTTTGGATGCGCAGGGCGGTTTGCTGTACCGGACGAAGCGGGGGTTAAATGAAACGGCTGCGGCTGCTGTTTCCCACCGTGACACGGTTCTGGTTTTGGAGGAGGAAGGCGTTTTTTTGGGGAAGATTTTGATCTTTAATGACTCGGAAGGTGTTTTCTTGAAGCAAAAACGGGCGCTTTTATTTTTGTCTGGGACGGCAATGCTGGCCCAGACGGTTGTCTGCGCGGGGATTATGATTTATTTCTATCGGACAAGAATCCGTCCGTTTCATGTATTAAAGGGATTTGCGGAACGCATTGCTGATGGCAATTTGGAGATTCCTCTGCAAATGGATAAGGGAAATGTGTTTGGCGCTTTTACGGAAAGTTTTGACATTATGCGCGCGGAATTGAAACGGGCTAAAATTGCGGAAGCGAAGGCGAACCGTGAAAAGAAGGAGCTGACTGCGAAGCTTTCCCATGATATTAAAACGCCTGTCGCATCAATTAAAGCGGCGTCGGAAGTGGGGCTTGCGCTTGCGAAGGAAGAAAAAATAAAGGAAAATTATGCCCGTATTCTTATGAAAGCGGATCAGATCCATGCCTTGGCAATGAATTTGTTTACTGCCACGATGGAGGAGCTAAAACAGCTTACGGTTACTCCTGTGGATTTTGACAGCAGGCTTGTTTATGATATGCTGGCAAATGCGGATTATCTGAACCGGGCGGTCTTGCCTAAAATACCGGAATGCCTTCTTTTTGCGGATACACTGCGTTTACAGCAGGTGTTTGACAATTTATTTTCTAATTCTTACAAGTATGCGGACACGGATATTTTGGTTTTGGCAAAAAAAGAAGTGGATTGTCTTTGTATCTGTATTGAGGATACGGGAGGCGGGGTTGGCAAGGAGGAGCTTCCGCTTTTAACGGAAAAATTTATGCGCGGGAGCAATGCGGCGCAAATGGAAGGGGCGGGCCTTGGGCTTTATATTTCGGATCGGTTTTTAACGGAAATGGGCGGCTGTCTTTGCCTTGAGAATGGGGCAAAAGGATTGCGGGCTGTTGTGCGGATTGCGTTTAGCGGAACGGCATAGGGATTCGCGCATCTTTGTTTATTTAAGGGATATTTAAGAAATCTGTAAAGACTGTTAAGGGAGAGAAACCGTACAATAAGTTGGAAAGGAGGTTTTCAAATGGATAAAACGATTATAAAAACGGAAAACCTAAGTAAAACATTTTCCAACGGCGGCAGGATGCAGCATGTGTTGAAAAATATTGATTTGGAACTGTTTATGGGAGATTTTACAGTGATAATGGGCGCAAGCGGCGCGGGGAAGTCTACGCTGCTTTATGCGCTTTCCGGCATGGATACGCCTTCTCTTGGAAAAATCGCTTTTGGCGATGTGGAAATTTCTAAGTTTACGCCGGATCAGCTTGCCGTATTCCGGCGCAAGCATTGCGGCTTTGTGTTCCAGCAAATTTATCTGATGGAAGGCATGAGTGTTTTGGACAATGCGCTTGCCGCAGGATTATTGACGCAAAAGGATAAAAAGGCGCTTCTTTTACGCACAAAGGAATTGTTTGCGGCTGTCGGGATTGATGAAGCGGCGCAAAAGAAGTTTCCTTCACAAATATCTGGCGGCGAGGCGCAGCGCGCCGGAATTGTGCGGGCGTTAATCAATTCACCGGAAATATTGTTTGCGGACGAACCGACAGGGGCGCTTAATTCTAAAACGGGACTAGACGTGTTAAACACCCTTACGGAATTTAACCGCGCAGGGCAAAGCGTTGTAATGGTGACGCATGACATTCGCTCGGCAAGGCGTGGAAACCGTATTTTATATTTAAAAGACGGCTGTATTACAGGTGAGCTCCGTCTTGGGGCATATACGCCAAATGAAAAGGAACGTCATGAAAAACTCACTGCATTTTTACAGGAAATGGGGTGGTAAAATGAGAAAAACAATGCTTCTCGCCCGCGCAAACCTTAAGACGTCCAAAGGACAGGCGGTTTCTATTATTGCCCTGATTATTCTTGCTTCCATGCTGTTAAATATTTGGATTATACTGGGGTTTGACTATAAATGGAACTTTAACCGCTTCCATGACAAACTGCATTCAGAGCATGTAACAGTTTTATTTGACGATACAAGTAAAGAGGCAAAAGAAGCGGTAACAAATCTGCTAGAGAACGATGGACGGACGCAGGAATATTCTATGAATGACGTCCTTTGGTTTGACGGATCGTTTGATTATAATGACGGATCTTTTTCGACGAATTATTTTGCATTGGAAAAAGAAACGGCTTTAAAGAAAGAAATTGGCTGTTTTGAAATTACGGAAGAATCGGCGTATCAAAATGGCGTGTATCTTCCGATGTTATACCAAATGGGAAATAATTATCAGACAGGGGATACGATCTGCATAAAAATAGGAAACCAGAACCAGACGTATACTGTTTGCGGATTTTTTAACCATATGATGGCTGGATCACATAACTGTGGCACGTGCGCGCTGCTGTTCACAGAAGAAGCTTACCAATCGCTTGCAAAACTGCCTTTTGTCAGTAAAGCGACACAGCTTTCTGTACGCATACAAGATAAATCCGACAGCGAAAGTTTTGAAGCGTCGGTAAAAAATGGGATTGCTTCTGCCCTTCCATCCATACGCGCGCTAAGCAATTCTTATGAAACGGTCTCAATGTCAAGATTTATTTCTCAAATGATATTGGCCGGCATTGTAAGCGCAATGGCATTTTTTATTACGCTGATTGCCCTAGTCGTGATTTCTTCTAATACGGCGCATCAGATCCGTGAAAACATGAAAAACCTTGGCGCATTAAAGGCAATCGGCTATACGGGAAAACAACTGATCGCTTCTCTGCTGTTTCAGTTTCTATGTTTATCATTTGTCGCCCAAATTGCGGGAATTGCACTTTCGTATGCAGTGTTCCCGAAACTTAACGCTATGATGATGACTCAGACGGGAATCCCTTATGAAGTCCGGTTTTTGGCAATGCCATTTCTCGTTACGGTTGGCGTGATTAGCGGGACTGTTTTTCTGGCGGTTTCCCTTTCTTCCCGAAAAATACAAAAAATTGAGCCTGTCACTGCGCTTAGGCAGGGCATGAAAACGCACAATTTTAAACGAAATCCCATTCCGCTTTCCAACGCCCGTATGCCGCTTCCTTTTGCGCTGGCGTTAAAGACGACGCTGTTTGAAAAGAAACAAAATATAACGGTCTGCATTACGATGCTTACCCTTTCTTTGATGACGGCGTTTTCCTGCGTAATCCTTAGAAACGTGATTTTAGATAAAGATCCGATGGTGGAATTAATTGTCGGGGAAACTTCCGATGCGTTCGTGAATATTTCATTGGATGCCAAAACAGATTTTTTACAGGCAATGGAACAAGATCCACGCGTAGAAAAAACATATCTCTACCATGATATTGAAGTCCGCCATTTCGGGCGTCTTGCTTTAACTGCCACTGTGACAGAGGACTGCAAGGCGCTCAACAACCAAAATCTTTGCATCAAAGGCAGGTTCCCAAAATATGAAAATGAAATGCTGATTGGCGCAAAATATGCCCAAGAAGAACATTTAAAGATAGGGGATTCCATTACTTTGACGGCAGACGGAAAGAAGGCGGATTTTATTATCTCTGGATTGACGCAGTCCTCAAATTATCTTGGAAAAGACTGTATGCTGCTCCGCAGTGGATATGAACGCATGGGAAAGCTTCCTTCTGAATGTTATTATGTAAACGTTGCAAAAGGGACGGACATTGACGCTCTGCTGGAAGACATAAAAAAACAATTTTCCAACAAAATCAATTATTCCGGGAATGCGCAGGAAATCCTTGACAGTACAACAAGCGTTTATACTGCGATTATGAAAGTGATTGTCGCGGCATGTCTGCTGCTATGTTTAACCGTTATTGCATTTGTATTGTTTTTGCTGATCCGCGCCATGCTTACGCATAAGAAACAAGAATATGGGATTTTAAAAGCGCTCGGATTTACGACAGGACAATTAGTCCTTCAGACAGCCGCAAGTTTTCTTCCTGCGCTCATTTTATCTGCCATAATCGGGCTTTCCATTAGCGCGGTGATTATAAACCCTTTAATCGCCCTGTTTTTAAAAGGAATTGGAATGATCAAATGCACGTTTGAAATGCCCGCTGCGCTTTTAACGGTTTCTGGGATTTGCATTGTGTCCGCCGCTTTTTTGTTTGCCTGCCTGATGTCTTTTAAAATACGGAAAATAACGCCCATGGGAATGTTGACGGAGGAATAAAAAAAGAACCCAATTCCTCTCATTCTTGTGCATAAATTAAGAGGATTTTTTCCAAAGCTTCGTATATAATTATAGATGCAAACTTATGGAAGGAGGAAATTTGAAATGGATTGGATTTATCGTTTCAACGAAAGCATCGAATACATGGAACAACATCTGGCAAATGAAATCGACTACGGGGAGCTTGGAAAAATTGCCTGTTGTTCGACATACCACTATCAAAGAATGTTTACCTATATGGCAGGAATCCCCCTGTCTGAATACATTCGGAGACGGAAAATGTCTCTGGCCGCTGTAGATTTGCAGCAAAGCAATGCAAAAATAATAGATATTGCAGAAAAGTACGGCTACCGTTCCCCGACAGCTTTTAACCGCGCATTTCAATCTGTGCATGGAATAGCGCCATCTGCTGTAAAAAATGAAGGCGTATCCATCAAATCATTCCCTCCTATCCGCTTTCAACTAACAATCAAAGGAGCTGAGGAAATGGAATACCGCATTGAAACAAAAGAAGCATTCCGCATTATCGGCGTCGCAGCGCCACTCTCGAAAGAACTTGAAAAAAACTTTACAATCGTGCCCCAAATGTGGCAGACTGCCTCTATGGATGGAACGTTCCAAAAACTTGCCGCTTTAATGGACACTCCGTTAAAAGGATTGCTGGGGGTCAGCGCCTGCGGCGATGCAGAAGAATGGAAATACTTTATTGCCGTAGCAAGCAATCAAACAGAAACGGATTTTGAATCATATGAAATTCCCGCTTCGACATGGGCTATCTTCTCCGGTGAGGGCACAAATCAGTCGATACAACAACTTGAACAACGTATCGTCACTGAATGGCTTCCAACTTCTGGTTATGAATATGGCAATGCCCCAGATATCGAAGTCTACTTAAGCCCAGATCCCAACAATGCAAAATACGAAGTCTGGATACCCGTTCAAAAAAAACAATAATCTAGCTCCATTCCGGAAGCTGCCGCTTAGGATTCAACAATCTGAAAACGGCGGCTTCTTTCATTTTTTCTTTTTTAATATCAAAAAAACAAAACCAATGTAAAAGTTGTTACAATGTATGGGTGAAGGGCAAACATAAGACGTCTTATAAAATGGAGAACCAAATGACAAAACAAGAATTTGAAACCTGTGTCGAAGAATACAGCAAAGATATTTACTCTTTTTGCAAACATCTGACCTGCTCCTTACAGGAAGCGGAAGACTTATATCAGAATACGTTTTTAAAAGCCTTAGAGCTGAATGATAAAATTGATTTCAGGCACAACCCGAAAAGCTATCTGCTTTCCATTACGATCCGTATCTGGAAAAACCAGAAACGGAAATTTGCATGGAGAAAACGCATTACGGATATGCATCCTTTAACCGATGCGTCTTTGGAACAAACCAGCAATCCAAAAGAACCTTCGTTAGAGGAAATCATTTTAAAAGAAGAAGAAAAATCGCTGGTAAGAACCGCAGTCAGCCATTTGCCGGAACGTTTAAAACTACCAACGCTTCTGTATTATATGGAAACGCTCTCTGTCACGCAGATTTCAGAGCTTCTGCATATTCCGGCAGGAACCGTAAAAAGCAGGCTGTATCAGGCCAGAAAACAATTAGAAAAAGAATTGGAGGTTGTTTTAAATGAAGAACATAGATAATTTATTAAAACAAGCCCTTACTCCAACGGACGAACCGGATATCCGGCTTAAACAAACGCTTTTATCCAAAGCAAAGGAGGATTACGCTATGAAAAGAAAAAAATTTAAAGCTGCCGCAGTGGCGGCATCTGTGGCTGTCGCGCTTGGCATAGGCTCTGTTTCTATCTATGCCGCCCGTAAATTTTTACTTCCCGAACACGTTACGCAGGAAATAAATGATTCCAAATTAACGGCGGCATTCCAAAGCGAAGACGCGATTACAATCAATGAATCCCAGACATACGGCGGATACCGCGTCACGCTTATGGGCATAGTTTCCGGAAAAGCAATCACAGAATACGAAATGACCGGTAATGACGGCGTGCACGACGACCGCACGTATGCCGTCGTTTCGATTGAACGCTCCGACCAAACGCCTATGCCGTCCACTTCAGACGATTCCTACGGAGAACAATCTTTTTTCACTTCGTTTCTGATACAAGGTTTAAACCCTGCCCTTTATAACGCTTTTACCTTTGGGGGCGGCTATGTTGAAATAGAAGAAAACGGCGTCCTCTACCGGCTTACCGAATGTGACAATATCGAAATATTTGCAGACCGTGAAATCTATATGTGCGTCTCAGACGGGTGGAGCTATAATTCGGACGCCTATTCCTATGATGAAACAAGCGGCGTCATTTCCCGTAATGAAACGTATGACGGACTAAACGCCCTATTTACGCTTTCCCTTGACGCTTCAAAAGCAGATCCCGCGGCGGCGGAAGAATATATTAAGAAAATTGACAATGGAACATTCGATCAGACAGAAACAGAAATAGAATTAAACGGAGAAGAAAAAGAAGTATCCGAATTTATTAATAAACTCACTCCGGAAAACCTGAATGAATATGCCGTTCCAATCGAAGATTCAAAACAGACGCTTACGCCGGACAAAGACGGAGTTCTTTCCTATGAATACAACTTAGAAAACGGAACTGGCGGTTCTGGAACTGTCAATCTGAAAGATTTATTCCCGGATCAGATAGCCGGAACCTGTAATATATCCGATGCTTCCTCTGAAGGAACGGTAGAATCTATAGTAATCACTACGTTTACATTAAATGAAGATGGGACTGTCACTCTCCTGCTCTATGTCCCGAAATAAACCACTGCAGCAAAACGCAGCTTTGGGAAATAAACTCCCAAAGCTGCGTTCATTTATTCTTCGCCGCCGTTATTTTGCAGCCAATCTATGTCATACTCTTTTTCCACAGCAAATTTTATCATCTTGCCATCGGCGTCAAAATTCAAATCATACTTATAGTCCGTCCCATACTGAAGCCACATATTCTCGTCTCCCGTAAAATCAGGACACATCTCTCCTGCTTTTTCCCTTGTGATTTCATTGACAGGCGCGCCGTCAAATGCAATTTTAGCAAGTTCCTCATCTGACGCAGCCGCTAAACTAAACTCCAGACGCGCAATCACTGCATCGCCCATTCTGCACGCTTCTTCTGTCGCCACCGAAATGTTGGCAAAAATAGAATCCGTAATCCACACTGATCCGCCGGAATAATAAGTATTCGCCTCTAACTCCTGTTCCGGATCAATCTCAAATTGCGTAATTTCGGAAAAATCAGCCGAGCTGTCTGAAACAGTGACTTTAAACCCAGCGTCCAATAAAGTCTGCACTTTCGTTTCCCCAACTTTAATCTCACTGCCATTTATGCTGACCGGATATAATTTCTGTGCAGGAGTTTTTTCTTCTTCTTTCCCGCATCCTGCCGCAAACAATGTCAATGACATGATAAGAGCCCCTAACTGAACCAGCTTTTTCATAACTTCCTCCTCTAAATATGTAGTTTTCATTTCATATCCTATTGTAGCGCTCTGCAAATTTCATTTCAAGGCTAACTGCCAGAAATACGGCAAAAACGGCAGAAACAAAATCCTATCTCATGGAATCCCGAAATGCCTTTCTTCTGCTGAAAAACGTTTCCTATGAAATACAATTTTGCTTCTGCCGCTTGTACTATCTTATCACATCAGAGATGTATCATTAATCTAACAATCTTACGACACAAACCGGACTGCGATAAAACGCATTAGAGATTTTAATGCCGGTCCTAGCCGTACTTGCATGGACAATCTGACCGTTTCCAATATAAATCGCTACATGGCTGATTCTGCCGCCGCCATAGAAGAATAAGTCTCCGGGCTGCGCTTCGCTTGGGCTTACCCTTCTTCCGTAGTTTGCCTGCGCCGCGGAAGAATGTGGCAGATAAATGCCGTATTTCGCATAAATGGATAATGTAAACCCAGAACAATCCGCTCCATGCGTCAGGCTCGTACCACCCCAGACATATGGATTCCCAACAAACTGGCAAGCATAAGAAACCAAATCCACTTTGACATTTGAAACGCCTTCGCCGTATTTCACTTCCGTCATCGTCATCGCTTTCGGAAGCTCATTGGAAACGTCAACATATTCTGCGCTGACGTAGCCGACTTCACTGTCGACGGACACTTTCAGCCATTCGCCTAAATTCTCCAGCACTTCCACTTCTTCGCCTTCCGGCATAAGCGCTAAAATCTCACTTTCCGTAGACGGTTCCTGCCGAACGCGCAGCGTCGTCGTCTTACAAGTCGCTATCGCAGACATAATCTCCGGCGCATATGCCCTTGCATCCGCTCCCGTCCTCAAAAATTCGCTTTTGACGTATCCGGTCACTTCCCCTGACTGAATCTGCGCCCATTCGCCTTCCACGCCTAAAATCTCACAGCCGGCATCCCTTGGAAGCTTGCCGACAAGCTCGGCTTCTTCACTCGCCTGCTCCCGTATATTCAAATTGCTCTCAACATTAGCAATTCCAAGATTCGTATATCCGCAAACGCTTTCCTGCCACCCTGCAGCCGTCATCGATGCATCTCCGTCTGAAATAGTGGCTCTCGCTGTGGAAACGTCGATACAGGAAGCCAGAGCAGATGAAACGCCTGCATTTGCCGGTATGGACGAATTTTCCATGCTTGCCGCAATTTTCCCAGATACTCCTGCGCCGCCTGTAATGGCTTCCGCTGAAATGGGAAGCGTCAACATAATTGCTCCTGCTGTCAATAAACTGATTAATTTCTTATTCCTGAATTTCATAAATTCCTCCTAAGACTTCTTCTCCTATATTGTAACCGCCGTGACCACACAGCAATGTCATATCTTTTATAGAAGTATAGCAATAATCCGTTATATTGTCAACACATTTCCGTAACATTTGCGTAATATTTTATGCCAAAATCTATATCTTTATACATCTGTTTCTTTAATTCCTCTAAAGAATCGAATTTTTTCTCCTGACGGACAAACTTTAGAAACTCTACTTTTATCTCTTTCCCATAAATCTGCCGGTCGAAGCCAAATAGATGCGTCTCTACCCCCGCTTCCTTCCCGCCTTGTACAGTCGGCTTACATCCGACATTTGTAATGCCGCCGAACGCCTGCGCCGGGTCTTCGCGAAATACCGTCTGTGTCAGATATACGCCAAATGGCGGCAAAAGCTTGTCCTTTTGTGGGATCAGATTTGCCGTCGGGACGTTTATCGTCCTGCCAAGCTTATTTCCATGCGCAACCGGCCCGCTGACAAAGTAATGGTATCCCAAGAGGCGCCCCGCTTCTTCCATCTTCCCTAAAAGAACCGCTTCCCTTACGCTTGTACTGCTGATGAAAGAGCCGTTTTCCTGAACTTTTTCCACAACTTCCACTTCATATCCATAACGCTTAGACAGCTCCTGCAATAAAGCGATGCCGCCTCTGCCGCAATGCCCAAACCTAAAATCCTCGCCGACTACAAACCATTTGACATGAAGCTTTTTTACAATGTCTGCAATAAACTGTTCTGGTTCCATGCGCATAAATGAATCTGTAAACGGACATTCTATCAGACAGTCCACCCCCTGCGCGTAAAATAAACCCGCCTTTTCTTCGTTTGTCGTCAGAACTTTGGTTTGCCCGCTTTTGCCTATCTTCTGTTTCGGCGGAATGTCAAATGTAAAAATTACGGTTTTTAATCCTGCGCGCCCTTTTTCCAATAAACATTCCGTCAGGCGCCTGTGCCCTTTGTGAAGCCCGTCAAACTTCCCTAAGGAAACAGCCGTTTTTTCCTCTATCTGAAATTCTGTCGTGTTTCTGATGTATTCCATGTCTTTCATCCTATGATATGAATTATAAAAACATCTTCTGGGGATAAAATTCCAGTTTCTTTTCATCGTAACGGAATAATCCGACAAACTGCCCTTCTGCGTTATACATACGGTACAGCGCCGGAGAAAATCTGTCTTGCCCCATCGTTTGTTTTGCCAAAAGCCTGCCGCCGTTAAAAAGGATTTTTTCCGTTCCTTTTACCGCGGTCACGCGTGGATAGTCGCCCAGTACACTTTCAATCGGAAGCGCAAGATCGGATAAGCGTTTCCCTTGTGGATGCGTCCCTTTTGCGGCCGCTTCAATTTCATCTAATTTATAGGCGTCCTGTATGGAAAAAGAGCCTGTTTTTATGCGAAGCAGGCGCTCCATACAGCCGCCGCATCCGGCAGATTCCCCAATGTCATGGCAAAGCGCGCGGATATACGTCCCTTTCGAGCAATGAACCTGAATGGTTACGCAGGGCATGTCTACTGATAACGCTTTGATGGAATAGATTTCAATCTCCCGCGCCTTCCGCTCTACGGTAACGCCTGCGCGCGCCAAATCACAAAGCTTTCTGCCATTGACTTTTAACGCAGAATACATGGGCGGGATTTGCGTCTGTTTTCCGGTAAACGTCTGTATAAGTTCAAGCAGCCTCTCTACGGACAGATTGGGGCTGCATTCTCTTACTACTGTCCCTGACATATCCTGTGTGTCCGTCGTTATGCCAAGCCTTAACACGGCGCGGTAAACTTTATCTTTTTCCAACAGGTATTCACAGACCTTTGTCGCTTTTCCAAGGCAGATTGGAAGCGCTCCCTCCGCATCTGGATCTAATGTCCCAGTATGCCCGATTTTCTTCTGTTTTAAAATGCCCCGTAATTTTGCAACTACGTCAAATGACGTATAGCCTGCTTCTTTGTATACATTAATAATGCCGTCCATATGCGTTTCCCTATAATTGCTTTTCTATCTCTAAAACTATGGTTTTCATTATTTCCTCCGGCGTTCCCTGAATGGAAAATCCTGCCGCTCTTGTATGACCGCCGCCGCCGAATTTTACTGCAATCGCCGCCACGTCTACGCGTCCATTGGAACGGGCGCTGACTTTATAAGAATGGCTGCCGCTTTCATAGAGGAAAATCGCTGCTTCTACTCCTCTTGTAACGCGAAGCTGATTTACAATCCCATCTAGATGCCTTGGCAGGACATGATAGGTTTCCATATCCTGCGCAGTCACCACGCTGGCTATAATCCTGTCATTGGAATAACGCTCACACGCAAGCAATGCTTTCCCCATAATTTTATTTTGCTCAAATGTTTTTGTATAAAATGTATCATCTATTATTTTGGAAAAGGGAATGCCTTTTTCCATCAGCCTGCCTGCAACTTCCATCGTCTTTGCAGTGGCGCAGGAATATTGGAACACGCCTGTGTCATGCACAATGCCCAAATAAATGCATTCTGCGATCTCTTTTGTGACATTTTCCTCCCCTATCAGCCCAAACACAAGCTCTGAAGTGGAACTTGCATTTGGAAAAATATAATTAATATCCGCAAAACTGGAATTGCTGATATGATGGTCTATGCAGATTGTCTTTTTCGCCGTTTTAAAATAACGGGCGGCGTCTCCAAGCCGTTCTATATCGCCGCAGTCCTGCGCAATAAATAAATCATACGTCTTCTCCTCCTCACAGGAATGGACAATCTCGTCTGCGCCTGCAAGAAATTTAAATTTGTTTGGAATTTCTTCCAAATAAAGCGTAACTGAAATCTCTGTATGATACCGCTTCAAATATTGATAGGTGGCAAGACAGGAACCGACGCAGTCCCCGTCCGGACGGATATGCCCCGCGATTGCGGCTGTTTTTACCCCTTCCAACTGTGACTTCAAATCTTTCATTCCATGCTCCCCGTGATTTCGTCAATTTTTTTAGACATATTCACTCCGTATTCAATCGACTGGTCTAGGATAAAACGCACCTCTGGCGTATTCCGCAGGTTCACATTTTTCGCCAGCTTCATACGCGCATAGCCTTCCGCGCTTTTTAAGCCTTCCAGCGTGTCTTTTTGCGCTTTTTCATCTCCAAGCACACTGATATAGGCTTTACAGGTTTTTAAATCTGGCGCAACCTCCACGGCAACTACGCTTGTCATCGGGTGAATCCGCGGGTCTTTAATGTCCCCACGGATAATATTGCTTAATTCGCGCATGACTTCTTCATTTATTCTTGTATTTTTTATGCTGTTTTTTCTCATCTTCTGCCCTCCGGCATTTTTAATTTCTATCTTGGCACTTCCACCATTTTATATGCTTCTATCTGGTCAAATTCTAAAATATCATTAAACCCTTCTATTACCAGACCACATTCATAGCCTGCTTTCACTTCTTTTACATCGTCTTTAAACCGCTTTAGGGATGCGAGGTTTCCTTCGAAAACCTGTTTTCCTTCACGGCTTAAGCGGATCTTGCACCCACGTTCAAACATGCCGTCTAAAATATAGGAGCCTGCGATATTGCCGATGCCTGACGCTTTAAAGATCTGGCGGACTTCTGCGTGGCCTAAAATCTTCTCCTCAAATATCGGGTCTAACATTCCTTTCATCGCCGCTTCCACGTCTTCAATCGCATTGTAAATCACCTTATACAGACGAATGTCCACGCCTTCCCGCTCTGCAGTCGCTTTTGCCGTAACGTCTGGGCGAACGTTAAATCCTATAATAATCGCATTCGATGCGGACGCTAAAATTACGTCGGATTCGTTGATGGCGCCTACGCCGCCATGAATCGTCTTGACAATGACTTCTTCGTTTGACAGTTTCTCCAAACTCTGCTTCACAGCTTCGACAGAGCCCTGAACGTCTGCTTTTACGATAATATCCAGCTCCTTGACATTTCCTGACTGAATCTGGCTGAACAAATCGTCTAGCGACATTTTAGATTTCGTTTCTTCTAACAGGCGCTCTTTTCCTTCTGAGATAAATGTCTCCGCAAAGTTTCTGGCTTCTTTTTCTGTATCTGTTGATACGAATACTTCCCCTGCGTTTGGAACGCCGCTTAAACCTAAGATTTCCACAGGCGTAGACGGCCCTGCTTCTTTGACCCTCCTGCCATTGTCATCTATCATCGCGCGCACTTTGCCATAACAGCTTCCGCAGGCAATCGGCTCCCCGACTTTTAAAGTGCCCTTCTGCACAAGAATCGTCGCAACGGCCCCACGCCCTTTATCCAACTGCGCTTCAATGACAAGCCCTCTCGCATTCCGGTCCGGATTTGCCTTTAATTCCGAAACTTCTGCAGTCAAAAGTATCATTTCCAAAAGATTGTCAATCCCATCATGCGTATGGGCGGAAACCGGACAGAAAATCGTGCTGCCGCCCCAGTCTTCCGGTATCAGTTCATATTCGGAAAGCTCTTGTTTGACGCGTTCCACATTTGCATTCGGTTTGTCAATCTTGTTGACAGCCACTATAATTTCAATGCCTGCGGCTTTTGCATGGTTAATCGCTTCCACAGTCTGCGGCATAACGCCGTCGTCTGCCGCCACTACTAAGATTGCAATGTCCGTCGCATTTGCGCCGCGCATACGCATTGCCGTAAACGCTTCATGGCCGGGCGTATCCAAAAATGTGATTTTCTGATCGTTGATTGAGACAACGGATGCGCCGATATGCTGTGTAATGCCGCCCGCCTCGCGGTCAGTGACTTTTGTGGAACGGATTGCATCTAACAGAGATGTTTTTCCATGGTCGACATGCCCCATTACGCAGACAACTGGAGGGCGCGGAACTAACGTGTTTTCCGCTTCTTCTTCTTCCTTTAGCAGTTCCGCAATTACGTCTATTTTTTCTTCCTGTTCCGCAATGCAGTTAAATTCTAATGCAATTTCTTCCGCCGTGTCATAATCGACTTCTTGGTTGACTGTCACCATCGTCCCTTTTAAAAACAGCTTTTTCACAATAACGGCTGCCTGAATTTTCATCTTATCCGCTAATTCTTTGATCGTTAAACGTTCCGGCAGAACAATGCTCTTAATCACGTCTTCCGCCTTCTCCTGTTTTGGCTGCTGCGGTTTCTTTTTCCCGCCATGCTTCTCTAAGTTGATAAAACGTTCCTGTTTCTTGCCTAATTTATCCCGATCCTGCTTGCGGTTATTGTTGTTTTTCCTGTTTTCACTACGGTCCCTTGTCTCTTTTCCACGCAGTTCGTCCGTCGTAACAGCGGCTTCTTTGTTAAATTTACTTAACTCGCGGTCTAGTTTGCCTTTAAATTCCTTCGGGCGATTCGAATGGAATCCACGGTCACTGCGATTGCCTTGCGTATGATTGGAATTTTGGCGGTTATTTTGATAATTCTTCTGATTCTTTTCATTATTTGGCCTTCCTCCACGCTCTCCCTGTGGGCGGTTTCCATTTTGCGGGCGGTTTTCATTCCGGTTCCCAAATTTTCTGTCATTTACGCGACCACGCTCAGATGACGGCTTTCTGTCCGTCCTCTGCGTCTTTTCTAAAGAACGCGTTTTCTCGGCAGACTGCATTCTTTCTGAATTATGCACATTCCCTAAAATTTTTATCCTGTCTACCGGTTTTAAAATTGGAGTGACAGACACACTTTCGGCAGGAGCCGTGCGTTCCGGCGCTTTTTCTGTCTTTTCTATCCTGTCCGCCTTTTCCGTTTTTTCTGTCTTTGGCAAAATCTCTGCCGCCTGTACTGGTTTTTTGGGCTTTTCCTGTTCCGGCGCCTGTATGCTCTGCGCCGTTATTGTCTTTTCCGATTCTTCTTTCTTTTTTGGTTCCGGCTTAACCGCCTGTTTCTCAAGCGGTTTTTCTAAGGGTTTTGCCGGATGCCGCAAAGCGGCCCTGTCCGGCTGGGGACGCTCCCTTCTCCTTCTAGGCTGGCGGCGCAGCCCCTGCTGGCTGTTTTGCGGATTAAACACCGCTGTAATGCTGGATTTCTTTTTCGGGCGCTCCCTCGTCGCTTCTTCTTGTTTTTCTTGTGTTTTCGGTTCTGTGTTTGGCTTCGTAATGGTCGTCGTCTCCTTTTTCCCAAATTTATTTTTCACAAGCTCTACGGAAGATTCCTCTAACTTGTTCATGTGGCTGCTTATTTTAATGTCTTTTTCAGATAAAAAGTTTATGATGTCTTTTGATCCAATATTCAACTCTTTTGCAAGTTCATACACTTTGACTTTCTCCATATACAGTCTCCCTCCATTATTCAGTTGTTTTTAAGCGCAAGTTTTTTTTGCAATGCCTGCGCAAGCCCTTCGTCCACTACCGCTAAAGAAGCCCGGAAACGCCTGCCAATGCTATGGCCTAAACTTTCCTTGTCTCCAAAAAAAACGATTGCGGTTTCATAAAATGCGCATTTATCCCGAAACATCTTTTTCGTATTTTCTGACGCATCTTCCGCTACCACCACAAGATACGCTTTTCCCTCTTTCACAGCCTGTTCCGTCATAAATTCGCCGCTTACGACTTTTTTCGCTTTTGCCGCAATGCTTAACATCGACAATATATTATTCTGTTCCAATATCTTCCATCTCCTTTTGAAACACAGTGTAAAATTCCGGCGGAATGGACATTTGGAAAGATCGTTCTAACCCTTTTTGCTTGATTGCCAGATGGAAACAATCCATGGAAGGGCATATATATGCGCCCCTGCCATTTTTCTTTCCCGTCCTATCAACAGACAGCTCCTGCTGCTTGTTTTTGAGGATGCGTATTAATTCCCGTTTCGGTTTCATTTCACGGCATCCGATACATTGACGCATGGGAATTTTTTTATTCATCATACCCGCCGCCTTTTTCTCCGTCTTCCAGTTGCTCTGCGTTATCTGCAGGTTCTCCGTCCTCTGTCAAACTTTCGTCTTCCGCGCGTTTTTTGTCTTCTTCCTGTTCTTCATTTTCTGTCCGTTCCATGTCTTCTGTCAGGACTTCATTTCCTATCGGAACTTCGCTTCCATAAATTGTCCCGCCGCCGTCCGGATCGTCTTTTGTTTCATATCCTTCTGCGTCATATTCGCTTTCTTCGCCTTCAAAATCGCTGTTTATTGTCTCGTCTTCTCCGTCATATCCGCCGACTTCCGTCTCATCTTCTCCATCATATCCGCCGTCTCCGGCTTCATATTCTTCGTCATAATACTCGTCATCATAGTATTCATCGTCATATTCTTCGTCTTCATAGTCATTTTCATAATCCATAAAGTCTCCGGCTTCCCGCGCCTGAGTTTCGCTCTTAATGTCTATTTTAAACCCAGTCAGACGGGCGGCAAGCCTTGCGTTTTGCCCTTCTTTTCCAATGGCAAGCGATAACTGGTAATCCGGCACAACGACTTTCGCGTTCTTTTCTTCCGCATCCGCAATAACGGAAATGACTTTCGCCGGACTAAGGGCGTTTTCAATCAGCATGGCGGGGTTTTCATTCCAGTTGATAATGTCAATTTTTTCTCCCCTCAGCTCTTTGACTATGGTGTTGACCCTTGCCCCATTCATGCCGACGCAGGCCCCAACCGGATCGACGTCCGGATCGTTTGACCAAACCGCGATTTTCGTCCGGCTTCCCGCTTCCCTTGCAATGCTTTTTATCTCTACAATGCCGTCTTTCACTTCCGTCACTTCAGATTCAAACAGGCGTTTCACTAATTCCGGATGTGTGCGGGAAACTAAAATCTTTGGCCCGCGGTTCGTGGATTTGACTTCCAAAACATAAACTTTGATCCGCTCCGTCGGCTGGAACGTTTCGCCTTTGACCTGTTCGCTTTCATTCAGCACAGCATCCACTTTCCCAAGATTAATGCTGATATTTTTTCCGGCATACCGCTGTACAATTCCAGTCACGACGTCTTTTTCTTTGCTGTAATATTCGTCGTAGAGCACTTTTCTTTCTTCTTCACGGATCTTCTGCAAAATTACATTTTTTGCATTCTGGGTGGCAATTCTGCCAAATTCTTTCGATTTGACTTCTATATTGATAATATCCCCTAGTTCATATTTAGAATCAATCATTTTTGCGCTTGAAAGGCTCATCTGTGTGACAGGGTCTTCGGCCTGTTCCACAATTTCTTTTTCCTGATAAACGTGATATTCGCACGTCTGCGAATCCATCTGCACTTTTATATTGTCCGATTTCCCAAAATGGTTTTTACATGCAGTGATCAGTGAGTTTTCAATGGCATCCAACAAGGTTTCTTTTGGAATATTCTTTTCCTTCTCTAAGAGAGTCAACGCCTCTAATAACTCATTACTCATTTTTTCATATCCTCCTGTTTTTGTAATCTGCCGTCTCAAAAAGTAAATGCCTGACGAATTAAGGCAATCTCTTTTCTTGCAATTACGATGTCTTGCTCATTTTCATCTATGATGGTAACACTGTCTTTATCATAGGCCTTTAAGAACCCTTGAAACTCTTTTTTATGGTCTATCACACGGTATGTGCGGATTTCGATTAATTTCCCCATATTGCGAATATAATCTTTTTCTTTTTTCAGAGGCCGTAAAAGCCCGGGAGAACTGACTTCAAAGATATAAGAATCTTCTACAAAATCTTCTTTGTCCAACAACTCGTTCATCTCACGCGCGACTGTTTCACAGTCGTCTACCGTGATGCCGCCTTCTTTCTCAATGTATGCTCTTAAATACCATGAGCCGCCCTCTTTTACATATTCTACATCTACAAGTTCAAACTGGTTTTTTTCCAAAACCGGCAAGATCAGCCTCTCCGTTTTTTCTTCGTACATCTGGCTTTTTCCCACTCTCTCACCTTCCTTCTCATGAACACAATTTAAGAGTGGGCGTTAACCCACTCTTAAATCATTTACCATATAACAGTAATTAGTATAGCGCTTTCTTATAGAAATTGCAAGCTCTATCCATTTTATCTTTTTGTAATTGAATGTTACGGAAGCAGTTTCCCCTGCTTTTTTAGTTTCCTATAATAAAGAATCCCCGCCAAGTCGGCCAGAAACCAGCCAATTGGGACTGAATGCCAGATTCCCATTATGCCGACGGATGCAAGCGGCGCCAGAGAATACGACAGCCCTACGCGCGCGCCAAGGGAAATTACAGTCAGCGCAACGGAAACCATTGGTTTTCCAATGGCGCGGTACAGCCCATATAATAAGAACAAACAGCCAATCCCACAATAAAACGACCCGATGACATGCAGGCATCGCGCGCCTTCCGCCACAATCGCCGTTTCTTTCGAATCTATAAAAATCAACAACAGCGGTTTTGCCAAAAACCAGAGCAGGACAGACGCCGCAAGACAATAAGACAGGCTTGTTAAAACCGCATAACGGATGCCTGCAAATACCCGCTCTGGTTTTTTAGCCCCTACGTTTTGGGCAATAAAAGTCGAAAATGCGTTTGCATATTCCTGAGCCGGCATATAGGTGAAGGAGTCAATTTTAACCGCCGCCGCAAAAGCCGCCATCACTTGTGTCCCAAAACTATTGACTAATCCCTGAACCATTAAAATCCCAAAATTCATGACTGACTGCTGTAAACACGTCAAAACGGAATAATTTGCAATTTCTTTTAATCTGTCTTTTTTTATTTTAAATGAAAAAAAAGCTTGCCGGATATTTGGGTTTTTGAAAAAGGCGTATGCCATAATCCCAATGCCTGACGCATATTGGGAAAGAACAGTCGCTAAAGCCGCGCCCGCCGCGCCTTTCCCTAAAACCGCCACAAAAAGCAAATCAAAAGCAATATTTAGCGCCGTGGAAACGCCAAGAAACGCCAGCGGCGCCGCTGAATTGCCAAGGGATTTTAAATAAGCCCCAAAAAAATTATACACTGCGACTGCGGGGATTCCAAAGAACACAAGAAACATATACTCTCTTGTCATTCCAACAATTTCTTCTGGCACATTCATAAAAAAAATAATTTCGTCTATCCCCAAAAGCGCCGCCCCCGTTAGCGCCGCCGAACAAATCCCCGCTAAAAGAAACGATGCGCAGATGCTTTCTTCTAACCGTTTCATGTCCCGTCTGCCAAAACACATGGAAAATACAATCCCGCTTCCCATGCAAAGCCCCAAAAGGACGGAAGTCAAACATGTCATCAAGGCAAACGCCGCCCCTACAGCCGCCAATGCATCCGGCCCGATATAATGCCCCACCACCCATGTGTCCACTACATTATATCCCTGCTGTAAAATGTTCCCTATTATCATCGGCATCGCAAACAGGCACATTGCCTGAAATACAGGGCCTTTCGTTAAATCTCTTTTCTCCATTTGCAAAACCCTCCAAACTGTATCCCAGTATACCACGCGCCTTTCTATGCGTAAACCCATATGCGGTTGACGCCGCCCCATAAATGCCCTTGACATTTCTTTTATTCCCTTATATAATCCGTTGTATGATTTCGTACAAATAGGAGGCAGTTCTCATGAAAGAACTTTTATCGGAAGACATGAAACGATTCAATTATCTGGCAAATGAAATAGACAACGCCTATCACGAAGCCGCCCTCAAACTGCATTTGTCTGACAGTTCCATGCTTATCCTATATGCGATTTGCAGTGGAGGAAAAACCTATTATCCGCTGAGTGACGTGTACAATCTCTCAGGAGTCAGCAAACAGACCCTCAATTCTGCCCTGAGAAAATTAGAAGCCGAAGGAATTGTTTATTTAAGATTGTTCGGTAAGAAAAAGAAAATGATACACTTAACAGATAAAGGCAATAAAATCGTAACGAATACCGTAGCCCGCCTAATCGAAATCGAAAACATGATATTTAATTCATGGACAAAAGACGAACAGAATACCTATCTGGAACTTACCCAGCGGTACCTGAATGATTTTAAAGAAAAAATTAAACACTTATAAGAAAGGGGAATGACGCCTATGGCAATCCAATTATCCGACCATTTTAATTATAAAAAACTGCTGCGTTTTACGCTGCCCTCCATTATTATGATGATTTTCACTTCCATCTACAGTATAGTGGATGGCTTTTTTGTTTCTAATTTTGCGGGCAAAACGCCTTTCGCCGCCATCAATTTCATTATGCCGTTTTTAATGATTTTAGGCGCCTTCGGGTTTATGTTTGGAACCGGAGGAAGCGCCCTAATCGCAAAAACGATGGGAGAAGGCAAACAAGAAGAAGCCAAACGGCTGTTTTCCCTGTTTGTCTATGTATCCTCAGGATTTGGCGTAATCATCGCCGTCATCGGGCTTCTATTTCTAAAGCCGATTGCCGCCGCGCTTGGCGCAGAAGGAGAACTGCTTACAAACTGCGTCGCATACGGCAGGATTATCCTGCTTGCGCTTCCCGCATTTATGCTGCAATATGAATTTCAAAGCTTTTTTACAACAGCGGAAAAACCAAAACTAGGACTAGCCGTTACCATAGCCGCAGGCGTAACAAATATACTTTTAGATGCGCTTTTTGTCGCCGGATTCAACTGGGGGCTTACCGGCGCGGCCGCCGCGACTGCCGCAAGCCAGCTTGTAGGCGGCATCCTTCCTGTTTTTTATTTTTTACGCCCAAACACAAGCTCGCTTCGCCTTGTCAAAACTACATTTGATGGAAAGGCTCTGGCAAAAGCCTGCGCAAACGGCTCCTCTGAACTTATGACAAACATTTCCACGTCCATCGTAAGTATGCTCTACAATATGCAGCTTATGAAATACGCCGGAGAAAACGGCGTTGCCGCGTATGGGGTGCTGATGTATGTGAATTTTATTTTCCTCGCCGCCTTTATCGGCTACGCAGTCGGCACAGCTCCCATTATCGGATACCAGTATGGCGCCGGAAACCATGCCGAGCTGAAAAACCTATTAAAACGAAGCCTTGTCATTATCAGCATTGTTTCCGTCTGTATGTTTGGGCTTGGAGAAGTTTTAGCAAAGCCCCTCACCCATATCTTTGTGGGATACGATAAGACACTGCTTGTAATTACGCTCCGCGCGTTCTTTATTTTTTCCTTCTCCTTTTTATTTGCCGGATTATCCATTTTCGGGTCGTCCTTTTTCACCGCCTTAAACAACGGATTAGTTTCCGCTTTGATTTCCTTTTTGCGGACGCTTGTCTTTCAACTGGCGGCTGTGCTGATTTTCCCGCTTATCTGGGAACTTGACGGCATCTGGGCGTCCATTATCGCTGCAGAATGTTTATCGGCTATCGTAACCGTCCTGTTTTTAATCCGGATGCGGAAAAAATACCACTATTAACCATGGATTTCATAATACCTTGCCGAATACGGCTCTAAATCCAACACATACGTCCCATCTTCCGATTCCGGCTCCATACGCCCCGTTTCTTCTTCCCCGCGGCTTGACAGCAAAAGCGTAAGCATTTTGGAGTCCGGAATTTTTAGCCTGTAGTTTGGCTGCTTCTCATCGGAAAAACAAAAAACTGCCGCAATGCGTTCCGTCTTGCTTCTCCGTTCAAATGCGTAAATACATTTGCTTTCCTGATGGCAGTCCAACCAGACAAAACCGGACGTTTCATAGTCTTTTTCAAAAAATGCCGTATGTTTTAGATAAAAATGGTTCAGGCGGATCATAAACTGATGAAATGACTTGTGCGCCGGATATTCCAATAAATTCCAGTCCTGTTCCCGTTTTTCGTCCCATTCCCGCAAATGCCCGATTTCATTGCCCATAAAGTTTAACTTTTTTCCGGGATGCGCATACATATACATATAAAACGCTTTTGCCTGTAAAAATTTGTCGTCATACAGTCCATACATTTTCTGTAAAACCGTCGCCTTTCCATGCACAACCTCATCGTGGGAAAGCGGCAAAAGAAAGCGTTCGTTATAATAATACATCATGGAAAAGGTCAATTTATGATACTCGTCTATGCGCCGTTTGGGCGGGTTTTTAAAATAATCCAGCGTATCATTCATCCAGCCCATATCCCATTTATAGTCAAACCCAAGACCATGCTCTATAGCAGGTTTTGTCGCATCTTGAAATGACGTGGAATCCTCCGCCGCTAAAATTGCGTCTGGATGCCGTTGTTTTAAGCCTTGGTTCATCTGCCTTAAAAATTCCACTGCGTTTACGTTCACGCCGCGTTCCGGGCAGCCCTGCCAGTAGATTGCCCGGCTGATGGCGTCCATACGCAATCCGTCCATATGAAATTCACTCAGCCAAAACTCTGCCGCTGACTGCAAAAAGCTGCGCACTTCTCCCCGTGAGTGCATAAAATTACAGCTTCCCCACTCACTGACGCCGACCGCCTCATGCGGGTACTCATATAAAGCCGTCCCGTCATACTTCGCCAGCGCATACCCGTCCACCGCGAAATGCACCGGTACAAAATCCATAATAACCCCGATTCCATTTTGATGGCAGGCATTGACAAACGCTTTTAACTGCGCCGCAGTCCCATACCGCTTCGTCGGGGCAAAAAATCCCGTTGCCTGATACCCCCAAGATTCATCGCAGGGGTATTCATTTAACGGCATAATTTCCAGATAATTGTAGCCATTCTCTTTTACATAAGGAATCAGGATATCCGCCATTTCCTCATATGAATGCCAGCCGTCCGGCTCTTTGGAAGGCTTTTTAAACGAGCCAAAATGGATCTCGTAAATGTTTAGCGGCTTTGTTTTACAGTCAGAGCGGGAACGCATCCAATCCTCGTCGTCAAATGTATAAGACAAATCGCAAATATACGATGCGCAGTTGGGCCGAAGCTCCATTTCATGCCCATACGGGTCGCAATGGTCTGCGCATTGGCCGTTTCTGTCATAAATGCGGTATTTATACATCATGCCAAACGCCGCGTTTTCTATATGGCATTCCCAGAAATTGCCGTCATGCGCTTTCTGCATCGGCGTCTCCTGCCAGCCGTTAAATTCCCCAATCACGGAAATCCGTGACGCCAAAGGCGCAAACGTCCGAAACGTCACGCCGCCATGTTCAGAATGCGCGCCCAAATATTGATATGCATCAAAACTTTTTCCTGTATAAAATCCGTAAAAATCCATGGGTACCTCCTTTGATAATAGACAACCGTCGTTTTGTAAGCTATAATAATCATATCTACAGCCAAAGCGTATGTCTACCGACAATCTGCCGTTTTTGGCGGAAAAGCAACGATTTGGGAAAATTGTCGTTTTTGGAGGATTGTAAGTTATGGATATCCGGATCGAAAAAACAGAAAAGGCAATACGCAATGCCTTTTTAGAATTGCGGTCAAAGAAACCGTTAGAAAAAATTACAGTCAAAGAACTCTGCCAAACCGCCTGTATCAACAAATCTACGTTTTATTCGCATTACTCTGACATTTACGCGCTCTCTGAGGCTTTGGAGGTGGAAACTGTGCGTTCCATCTTAGAAAGCCTTTCCAAAGAACAGGGATATTTCATACATAATTTAAAGCAGTTTACGACAGAACTCTGCTTTGCGTTTCTGTCGCACATTTCCTTAATTAATATTTTATTTTCTGGAAAAGAACGTCATCTTTTTGCAAACCGCTTAGAAGAAGAACTGAAAAAAACGGTTTTCCAAAAATATCCGGCATTTGAAACGGACAGCCAGATGAATATTCTGCTCTCCTACTGCATCCAAGGGGCATACCATGCGTATCTGAACAACCAGTCTGTCGATGCAGACACGCTGGTGCAGACGATTGCCAAAATTGTAGAATCCTTACAGCCGTTATACCGTTTCGTCTAATGCCCGTTCTTCCATTCTAAGATTTCCGAAAGACGCATCTTTACGCGCGCTTCTTCGCCTTTCCCGTCAGGGCAGTAATAGCGCCTGCCCACAAGCGCATCCGGAAGGCACTGCATCCGCGTAAGTTTTTCTTCCGTGTCATGGGCGTATTCATAACCCTTTCCATAATCCAGTTCTTTCATTAAACCAGTCGGCGCATTGCAGATTTGAAGCGGAACCGGCTCCGCAGGAAGTTCCCTTACGTCGGTCTTACAGGCTTCACAGGCGCGGTAAAGGGCATTTGATTTTTCTGCCATCGACAGATAGACGACGGCATGCGTCAAATGCACGTCGCATTCCGGCATACCTAAAAAATGGCACGCCTGATAAACAGAAACCGCAACAGAAAGCGCGTGGGAATCCGCCATTCCAATGTCCTCACTGGCAAAACGGACAAGCCGCCTTGCAATATATAACGGATCTTCCCCGCCGTCTAACATACGGCACAGCCAGTAAACAGCCGCATCCGGATCGCTGTTCCGCATGGATTTGTGCAGGGCGGAAATCAGGTTGTAGTGTTCCTCTCCATTTTTATCATACAATAACGATCGGCGGTTCATACACTGCGCAAGGATTTCTTCATCCACGCATAAAACCGCATCTTCATTCATTCTGCCATTAAATACCGCCATTTCCAATGTATTTAACGCTGTCCTTGCATCACCGTTAGAAAAACGCGCAATCGCTTCTAAATGGGCGTCTTTAATAGAAATCTGCATATTCCCAAGCCCTTTTTTGCTTTTTAGGGCATGGAGGAGCAATGCTTTTAGATCTTCTTCCTGTAAAGCTTTCAGGATAAACACTTTGCATCGGGACAAAAGAGCGGAATTAATTTCAAAAGACGGATTTTCCGTCGTCGCCCCGACAAGGATAATGCTTCCTTTTTCCACATAGGGAAGGAACGCATCTTGCTGCGCTTTATTAAATCTGTGGATCTCGTCCGCAAACAAAAGCGTGCGGATTCCCATTTTACGATTCCTCTCCGCCTGTGACATCACTTCCTTAATTTCTTTGATTCCACTTGTCACCGCGCTAAATTCCACAAATTCCGCTTTCGTCTGTTTTGCAATAATCCTTGCCAGCGTCGTTTTCCCAACCCCCGGCGGTCCCCAGAATATCATGGAAGATATTTGGTCTTCTTCAATTAACCTTCTTAAAATTTTTCCTTTGCCAATCAGATGTTTCTGGCCAACGTAATCTTCGAATGTATCCGGCCGCAATCGGCTTGCCAGAGGGGTTGTCTGCTCTCTGTTATCAAATAATGTCAGTTGTTCCATTTTATTTTCCTCTTTTTTCATAAGGGTTGATCCGTTTCTTTATCTATCCAATAGTCTTTTCTTTGCCATAGTATGGTAACAAAGAACATCGCCGTTCTCCGTTTCTATTGTTTCATAAGACACGATTTGATAGCCGCGTTTTAAATACATGGATTCTGCGGGAAAGGAAGCGGCCACTTGTATGCTTTGATATGTTTGGAACAATTCTTCTTCTATCAAATCCATTGCGCAGCTGCCATATCCTTTTTTCTGATACTCTGGCAGGATAAAAAAACGGCAGATTTCATTGGCTCTTACGCTTATCGTTCCTATCACGGTTTCTTTTTGGCAGACCAAATATATGCGTTCCTGATTTTTCACAGATGCAATATTCAATTCATTATGTAAATTTAGAAAAAATGCGACTGCTCCGGACGGATAATATTTGGGATAACTGTCTTTTATTGTTTCTTCTGCGATTGCAGCTATCTGAGCCGGACATTCTTCCTGTTTAAGCGTTATCTTAGGTTTTAGCATTTAAAATCCTCTCTTTTCCCGTCATTTTGCCTATTGTTCTATTATACTATAAGACACGCATTGAAAAAAGATTTTTGTTGCAGATTTCTGAAAATGGCGGTTATAATAATAAAAGAAACCCGAAAATCATGAAATAAGCATGGAGAAGAAATGAATTACAATGATTTTACCACAGAACTCAATAGATACTGGAATTTATTCAATCAGGGATTAAAGAAACAGGCGAACCAATTCCTATTTGAATTTACAGAACGCTTTGAACAAGAAACGCCCGAACGCGATGCAGATGACGTCCTGTATCAATTCTGCCACGAATATTTTGACACATCATACATTCCCTCAGCGCTAAACCCACGCAAGAATCTACCGTACCAGCTTACCAAACTGCTCAACGCCTATTTGAACCGCGAATGCCGGAAAAATAAAATGCCGCAAATGCGATGGGCGCGCCAATTATTTGGGGAATACTATAATCCATACCATGACCCAAATCCAAATGAACCGCCCTACCGCATTTTAGAACGCGCTTATGCGCATAAAGCGTGTGACCAGATGACGGCAGAACTTTACTTTCATGAGCAGTTAGAATCCTTATGGCAGGGGCAGCATCATTTCCCAGAATGCAGCCTGATTACGCAGGAAGCCTTTGAACAGATTTTACAGACGGCCAAAAAAATTCTTTCGGAAAAAAATATCCCGAAATCTCTGGCAGAAGAATTAAACGAATATGAAATACTCTACCGAACGTATTTTAACTGGGAAAAAAACAATAAAAACGGCGATTTCTGCGCATTATGCAGAGCAAATGGATTAGAGTATACGCCGGCTGCCACAATCTATTACGAAAAATAAGCGTTCAGGCAAACCAAATCCACTTCATATCCGATCTATGCGTTTCCATGGCAGAAACAGACCACGTCAAAAATGACAGTCTGTTTCTGCCATTTTTAAAAATAAAATTTTACTTGACATCTTCCCTCAAATGTATTATTGTATTACTATCTTAATACAATAAATAAAAAGAAAGAGGCGATGCTATGCCATGGAACTTAAATTCCAGCCGTCCTATTTTTTTGCAACTGATTGAAATTATTCAGATGGACATTATATCCGGTAAATTCCCGCCCGGAGGAAAACTCCCTTCTGTACGGGATTTGGCTGCGCAAGCGGCTGTCAACCCGAATACAATGCAAAAAGCGCTGTCAGAATTAGAACGGAGCGGGCTTGTGTTTTCACAGAGAACCAGCGGACGCTTTATCACGGAGGACAAACATATGATTGAAGAACTAAAATCCACTCTTGCAAAAGAAAAGATTAAAGAATTTTTATACAGTATGCAGCAACTGGGATTCCAAAAAGAAGAAACCATTGCTTTAATGACAGATTTATTGAAAGGGGAGCATCTATGAGCGCAATATTAGAATGTAAAAACTTAAGCAAGGCGTATGGAAACAAAACAGCATTAAGCCATATCAACTTAACGTTAGAAAGCGGCCGCATTATCGGCCTGCTTGGGCCAAACGGAAGCGGAAAAACGACGCTTATCAAACTTCTGAACGGGTTGCTTACGCCCAGCGAAGGCGAACTGTATGTAAACCAAACCCCCATTGGCATTGAAACAAAAAAAATCATTTCCTACCTTCCTGACCAGACATATTTGAATGGCAGTATGCGCATACGGGAAATTATCCGTTTTTTCAAGGATTTCTATGAAGACTTTGACGAAACGAAAGCTTATGATATGTTGAAAAAACTAAATATCGAACCAACTGCCAAGTTAAAAACCATGTCAAAAGGCACGAAAGAGAAGGTGCAGCTTATTCTGATTATGAGCCGCCGCGCAAAACTCTACGTCTTAGATGAACCGATTGCCGGAGTTGATCCGGCCGCAAGGGACTATATTTTAAATACGATACTAAACAACTATGCGGAAGATGCGACCATCATTATCTCGACGCATCTAATTTCTGATATTGAAAATATTTTAGATGAGGTTATTTTTATTAAAGACGGGCAAATTTCATTGACTTCTTCCGTAGACAAAATACGGGAAGAAAACGGTAAATCCGTAGACGCGCTATTTCGGGAGGTATTCAAATGTTAGGGAAACTTTTCAAACACGAAATGAAAGAAACAGGAAAACTTTTACTGCCGTTAGATCTTATCCTTATTGCCGCAACGTGTATCGCAGCGTTTTTGGTAAAAATGGATTTTTTCATGGGTACAACTTTACAAATCATACCCCAGATTTATATGATTCTGTATGTACTCAGCATAGTTGCTTTAGTTGTTCTGACTTTTATCTACCTTGTCATACGCTATTACAAAACAATGTATTCCAGCCAAGGCTATTTAACGCACACGCTTCCGGCCTCCACTGCTTCCATTCTAAATGCAAAGCTATGTTCCACTTTGGTTTGGATGCTGCTGCTTATTATCCTCTGCGTTATTTCCATTTCAACGATTGGCTTTGCCGGCGCCGGATTCCCTAGTGTATCTGAATTTGACGCTATCCAACGCGCCCTTTCAGAAATATTTGGAATGGGATTTATTCCCATACTCTTTTTGATTGTCACTGCCATTATTATTTTCTCTCTGACTATGATCTTAATGGTGTACGCATGTCTGGCAATCGGACAGCTTTTTGGGCAATACCGGATTCCTGCGGCAATAGTGGCATATATAGTGTTTTATATTCTCCAGCAAATTGTCTCTCTTATTACCCTGATTTCCTTTGGGGCAACTACGATAGATGCCATACATGCATCTTCACAATTATTTATAACGACCGACCTGACCTCCTTATACCGGAATCTTATTTTCTTACTTACAGGCGAATCGTTATGTTTTGGAATCGCATATTATATAACAAGCTTATGGATTACCAAAAGGAAACTGAATTTAGAATAAGCAATGTATAAAAATCTGAATCAAATTGTTTGATATTTGAATCGAATTACGAATCCACAAATCAATTACGAAAAGACGGATAAGAAATAACTGACTCTTATCCGTCTTTTCATTCTCTATCAAAAGCATGATACAATTTAATCTAGTCGATTTTGCCTGCATTTTCATCGTAAGGATAAAACTGATCTGCCTCCGCAAGTCCGCTTCTAGCTTTCCACATAAGTATAAGACTGCTTTAACGATCAAGCCCACTTTCAGATTTCCACATATGCAGAGAACTGATTTACCCAATCAAGTCCGCTTCCAGCTTACTGCAAAATCGGCATACAGATGAATTTAATCGGTTCCGCCCTATTTCTGGTTCGTCAAATACTCATGGATTCCTTTTGCCGCCGCTTTTCCGGCACCCATCGCAAGGATAACTGTAGCCGCTCCCGTTACGGCATCCCCGCCTGCAAATACTCCTGCTTTGGAAGTTGCGCCGTTTGCTTCTTGCGCCACAATACATTTTCTGCGGTTTGTCTCCAAACCTTCCGTTGTGGAAGAAATCAGCGGATTCGGAGAAGTCCCAAGTGACATAATGACTGTATCAAGCTCTATCTCAAATTCAGAGCCTTTTATCTCTACCGGAGATCTCCTGCCGGAAGCGTCTGGCTCGCCAAGTTCCATACGAATGCACTTCATTCCTTTCACCCAGCCGTTTTCGTCCACTAATATCTCAGTCGGGTTCGTCAGAAGGTCAAAAATAATCCCTTCCTCTTTTGCATGATGCACTTCTTCCACCCTCGCCGGAAGTTCCGCTTCGCTCCTGCGGTATACAATATGCACTTGAGCGCCAAGCCTAAGCGCCGTTCTTGCCGCATCCATCGCTACATTCCCGCCGCCGACGACAGCGACTTTTTTCCCCTTCATAATCGGCGTATCGTATTCTTCACGGAACGCTTTCATAAGATTATTTCTCGTCAAAAATTCATTTGCGGAAAATACGCCGTTCGCCTGTTCGCCCGGAATGCCCATAAATCTCGGCAAACCTGCGCCAGAACCGATAAATACAGCTTCATATCCTTCTTCTTCCATCAGCTCATCAATCGTTGTCGCTTTGCCAATGACGACGTTCGTCTCTATTTTTACGCCAAGCGCTTTGACGTTTTCCACCTCTTTTGCAACTACGTCCTGTTTGGGCAGACGAAATTCCGGTATCCCATAGCTTAACACACCGCCCGCTTCGTGCAATGCTTCAAAAATCGTCACATCATAGCCAAGACGCGCCAAATCGCCTGCGCAAGTCAGACCTGCCGGGCCGGAACCAATTACCGCCACTTTTTTTCCATTCTTTTCCTCCACACCTTTTGGCGCAACCCCATTTTCCCGCGCCCAGTCCGCTGTAAACCGCTCTAATTTTCCAATCGAAACCGGCTCTCCTTTAATTCCGCGGATACATTTTCCTTCACACTGGCTTTCCTGCGGGCAGACCCTTCCGCAGACTGCCGGAAGCGCTGAGGACGCGCTGATTACCTCATATGCTTTTTCAAAATCCCCGTTTTTAATTTCTGAAATAAACGCTGGAATGTCGATTGCAACCGGACACCCTTTCACGCACTGCGCATTTTTACAGTTTAAACAGCGTTCCGACTCGCTTACCGCTTCCGCTTCATTATATCCAAGGCACACTTCTTCAAAATTTTTCGCGCGCTCCTGTGGCTTTTGCTCCCGCACTGGGACTTTATGTAATATATCCATTAGTTTTCACCTTCACAATGTCCGCAGCCGCCGTGATGGGTATCGCCCTCCTGCAGTTTTAACATTGCCCTTCCTTCCTCTGTTTTATAGATCTGCTGGCGTTTCATCGCCTGATCGAAATCTACAAGATGTCCGTCAAACTCCGGCCCGTCCACACAAGCAAATTTCACTTCCCCGCCAACCGTCAGACGGCATGCGCCGCACATTCCGGTTCCGTCCACCATAATCGGGTTCATAGAGACGATTGTCGGGATATGTAATTCTTTCGTCAAAAGACAGACAAATTTCATCATAATCATAGGCCCAATGGCAACGCAATGATCATACGACTTTCCCGCATCCACAAGCGCCTGAAGCTGGTTCGTTCCCATGCCATGAAAGCCATAGCTGCCATCGTCCGTCGTTACATAAAGATTCGCCGCAACCTTTTTCATCTCGTCGACAAGAATCAGCAAATCTTTTGTTTTTGAACCCATAATTACATCACAAGGCACGCCATGCTCATGCAGCCATTTCACCTGAGGATACACAGGCGCAGTCCCCACCCCGCCTGCAATAAAAACGATTTTCTTTTTTTTCAGTTCTTCAATGTCTGCGCTAACCAGCTCTGAAGCGCATCCAAGAGGACCTACAAAATCCCCAAAAAAATCTCCTATTTCTAAATACTGCATACGCTCTGTAGAAGCGCCTACAGTCTGAAATACAATCGTAACTGTTCCCGCTTCTCTGTCATAATCACAGATTGTAAGCGGAATCCGCTCCCCTTCCTCATCTATTTTCACTATGACAAACTGTCCCGGTTCACAAGACTTTGCCACTCTTGGCGCTTTGACGTCCATGAGAAAAATCTTATCTGCCAATTTTTCCTTTTTTACGATTGGATACATCTTTATCCTCCTAAAGTTTTCTTCCAAAATAAGTTATATTGTTACCGCTTTAAACATCATACAAGATTTTCCGCTAAAATTCAATGAATTTTTTCTTACTGCAGCGTTCCCCAAAAATCCAGAAGAAATTTCCAAATGCCATTTTCCAAATCTTTTCCCCAAAAATGGTTCGTCACTTCTTCCAAATGGGCAAGGGCTTTGTTCGTCCGCCATGTCATTTCCTTTCTTTTTTCCAACGGAATTGCAGTCAGCCTTTCATCTTTTACACGAAATCTAACGTTCTGTAAAAATTCACTATATCAATATATGCTTCATCATCTGCTTTAAAAACCGTAAAATCGGGAAACGTCTGAATGACAGCCTCAAATGCCTCTTTTATATCCTGCTGTTTCAGTTTACTTAAAGTTTCCGCTATATAAGGCACAAAATCCCCTTGTTCGCATATAATAAACCACCAGCCTTCATTTTCCCAACTAAGCGCCGGATTTACTCCGACAAAAAGACAAAAACGATCCAAACTGGCTGTCTCCCTTATCTTTTCTAAAATTTATCTCCATACAGTTCTTTTCTCAATTCCTCACAAATCCCCGCCATCTCCATCATATTTTCTTCCGGCTCCATTTCACTTAAATCATATGCGAGTGGATTCATTGAAAAATCCTTTAGAATCTGAATTCCTGTAAATCCACACTTCCGTTTACTTTACATTCCAATAATAAGGCGGCAATGTCTGTCAGAAAGTCAATCGCATACTTTATATCCATTTCCCAGCCATCTGCATTTTCATATGCCAGCGGAATCTCCGTTTTCTGAAATTCTCCATGCAGCTGATCCAATCCAAAATCCGCAAACAATTCTGCAAAAGACAATTCCTTTTTTTGTTTTTCCTCCAAATGCTCCACTAGCGCCATACTATCGTCTGTGTCACCGATGTAGTTGTTCCAATACTTTTCTGCAATATACATGTTCCCGCCTCCCTTTTCTCTGCGCCTGATTTTTCATACATATGCCTGACGTTTCGCCCAGCGCCTAAACAGCTCCAAAACTTCTTACATTTACAGGCAAAATCTCCTCTCTATCTGAAAAAGCAGCAAAAACATTATGCTTCTGCCGCTTTTTTCATCTATTCTCACTGGACTGTTTCTGAATATAGAGCAAATTCATACCCTGCTTCTCTCGCTTTATCAATAAACTGCCCTAAAACGTTTGTATTTGTCCAAGATTCTGCATGGAGGAGATAAATCGCTCCCGGATGCAGTTTATCAATCATTTTTTGCAATGATTCCTGCTCATTTGGCTGGTTCTCTACATCATAATCTAAATATGCAAAACTCCAAAATACACTGCGGTACCCGCAATTATTTAACACTGCAAGCGACTGTTCACTGAATTTCCCTGCCGGAAAACGGAACAGATACATATCGTAATCGTAGTTTTGTTTGATATAATCATGCAGTCCCATTACTTCCTGCGTCTGATTGTCTACAGAAAGGCTCGGGATTCCGGCGGAAGGATGCGTCACGCTGTGATTCCCCAAAATATGCCCTTCATCAATCATCTGACGGATATAATCCGGCTGTGACTTTGCATAAGGCTGTGTGACAAAAAAGACCGCTTTTACATTTTTTTCTTTTAATGTCTTTAAAATGTCAGGCGTACAGCCATATTCATAGCCCTCATCTAAAGTCAGGTAAATCTTCTTCTCCGTCGTCGGTATTACAAAATCAGCCGTATAATTTTTGTATTTTTCATTGAAACTTAACGTATCTGTCGGACGGTTATATTCATCAACGTTGACTCCCTGTCCCCAATTAAAAATTTCATTGCTTAACGCGCTGACATTGTCTATTACCGGATACGTCAGCCGCCTTCCATGCAGGCCATTATCCTGACTTGCGCCTTGTTCCGTACTGTCAATTTCATCTGGAGGCAAATCTTTTGTGTCGCCCAATTTGCTGTATGTCCCCTGCACTGCCTGCGTAATCGCTTTTGCATAGCTTTCCATATTTGCATCATAGAGACGGTTATCCTCATCATTGTTAATAAAACCAAACTCAATCAGACAAGCCGGCATGGTTGTATTGGAAAGCACATAATAGTCTGAGCCTTCTCCTGAATCCGTTCCGACTTTCACGCCACGATCTCTTTGGACGCCTGCGGTTACAATGGCATTGTGTACATTATTTGTCAATTCTTCTGTCGCATTGCCCGAATTTGCCGTCATCCATGTTTCAATCCCATAGCCGTCTCCTTTATTCCTGTGAAGGGAAATAAAATAATCAGCCTCCGATGCATTTGCAATTTTCACCCTGTCTTTTAAGAAAACTTTGGTATCATTGTCTTCCCTTGTCAATACAACTTCAATTCCGGCCGCTTCCATTTCTTTTTTCAATGCAAGCCCCAGTTTCCAGTTGTCATCAGACTCTAACCTGCCATTATGGTCACATCCGGGATCCATGCCGCCGTGGCCGGGATCGATGCAGACGCGCAGTCCCTTCTTTTCCGGTTCTTCTTCCGTCTCTGTCTCTTTTAACGAAAGTTCTGTGCCTTTTGGCTCATCTGATCCGGAAACAGCATTCCGGATTTTGTCTACAATTTTCCCATCATTCAATTTTTTATCTAAAAATTGACACAATAAAACCGTTAATGCCAATAAGCCAATGCAAAAAGTCCACTTTAAAACTCCCTGTATCCAATAATTGCGGCTGTGTTTTGATTTCGTTATAATTTCACGTTTTCCATCTCGTTCCCGAATATATTTCATCTTTTTTATCCTATCTATTCTGCCATTTTAGGGTTGCCAATATCCAGTATAACATAATCCGACAAAAAATACATAGCCAAAATAAGGAAAATTCTTAAGGTTTCCTTAACATTGCCGTATGGCATATTGGTATCCTTTATTTTTAAGCTTTCTTGCTTCAGACGTCACTTTAAGAAAAATAGACCAGTTCATCTTTTGGTTTTTCTGCCGCTTCTACTAGTATTGGATACAAAACAGGCCCTTTCCCTTTATATTCCTTTGCAAACTCCACGTGAATCTCCGCTATAATATGCACCCATGATTTATGCGGAATTTGCTTTGAATCAGCATATTTGCATTTAAAGCCCAAAAACGTGACATCTTCAATGCAGCAGGTCATGGCAAACCTGCCCGGCACAAAGACGCCCTTTTTCATTTTTTCGGGATTATAGACATAGCCTAAAAATTCCACCTTTTTTCCATCATATTTTTTATAATTTTCCTGCGCATCCATATACCAAATCGCATAATCGGCATCGGAAATCTCAATTTTTTCCTGACTCAAATCAAAAGGAAGTTCTTCTTCACTCTCATCTACAGAACCGTCTAACCTTTCATAGACAATCTGGGCCGGACGGTTGACTGCTTTAATGGAACGGCGGAATTTCCCTTTTGGCGTATTGTCATCACAGCGGTTAATAATCACTGCATCCACCCCAAAAAGCTGTTCCATAATCATAGAACGCATATTCGTCAAATACATGTCAAATGTAGAGCCGTCCACTGTCGCCAACGACTGGACAATCTGCCAGCCGGCTGGCAATTTTGTTTCTAACAGCGTATCCATGCCCCATGTTCCGTTATATTCAATAAATACCTGTTCCGGCAAATATTGGGCATTGATGTTTTTTAACAAGGTTTCCGTAAAATCTTCCTCATTTTCAATCATCAACATTTTAACATTGATGTCCTCTAACTGCTGCGCGTCGTATTCTTCATCTCCATCTTCACAGACAATTAAAAGCGTTTTTTCCCCTTCGCCAAACCCATCTTCTTCTAATAATGTATGACGGATCAAAGTAGTTTTTCCGCTGTCCATAAATCCTGAAATCACATATACTGGTATTTCTTCCATCTGCCTGTTTCCTTTCTCAGCCGATTCCAAACAGTTCCTTTAACTTTGCTTCCTCAATATTCGTCCCAATTACGCAAAGACGCCCAGTATATTCCGGTTCACCTTCCCGAATATCATATTCTCCCGGCGTCATATCAAAATAAATCCAGCCGCCGTCTTTATTTTCCACCATTCCCTTTGCCCTTAAAACTTCTCCATATTCATTCCCATCTGCGAATGCTTTCACTGCCGTTTCAATTTCCGCTTTCGTAAACTTATGCGGCGTCTCAATACCCCAGCTTGTAAATACTTCATCTGCATGGTGATGCCCATGCCCACCATGTCCGTGCCCATGCCCATGATTTCCATGTCCGTGTCCTTCATGTCCATGCTCATGATTTCCATGTCCGTGTCCTTCATGTCCATGTTCATGCTCTCCATGTCCATGTTCTTCGCGCCTATGCTCATGTTCTCCATGTCCCTCATGCCCTTCATGTCCGCGCCCTTCATGTCCATGTTCTTCGCGCCCATGCTCATGTTCTCCATGTCCATGCGCCTCATGCTCATCTGCGTGTCCCTCATGCCCATGCCCATGTTCCGCCGCTTCCCTCTGATGCGCCGCTTCGGCAAGCGTTTTCGCTTCCAGAGAATCCTGACCTTCTATTACTTTCAAAATCTGCTCTCCGGAAATTTTATCCCATGGAGTTGTAATCACTGCCGCTTTCTGATTTAGCTCTTGCATTTGTCTCACGCAAAGTTCCAACTGTTCTTCCGTTGCAGTCTGTGTCCGGCTGAAGATAATTGTCGTGGCAAACTCAATCTGGTTGTTAAAAAACTCCCCAAACGCCTTCATCTGCTTTGACGCTTTCTTTGCATTTACTACGGTCACAAGAGCATTTAAACGGACGTCCTGCTCTTTTTCTAAATCAATCACCGATTTCATCACATCTGACAGTTTCCCTACGCCTGAAGGTTCAATAAGAATACGGTCCGGATGATACTGTGTAATCACCTCATTCAAATTTTTCCCAAAATCACCTACCAAGGAACAGCAAATGCATCCCGAATTCATTTCCGTAATATTTACGCCCGAATCCTTCAAAAATCCTCCATCAATTCCGACTTCGCCAAATTCATTCTCTATCAACGCTATTTTTTCATTCTGGTAGACCTCGTCTAACATCTTTTTTATAAATGTCGTTTTTCCCGCTCCTAAAAAACCGGAAATAATATCAATTTTTATCATACTATACGCCTTCCTTCCTTATTTAATAATAAAATATAATGGTAACGCGGTTATTTGTCAATAACCTATCCCTTTATAAAAGCCATTTTCAAATGCCGCCCTCATAAATTTCATACGCCGCATATGTATGGCTGAAACGGTATCCAAGCTTTTTTGCCAACGCCGCCGACCATGGATTCTGCGCATCCCAGCTTGGATACCATTCTCTTTCCAAACAGTCCAATATCAGCTTTGCCCCACAAATAAACGCAAGGCCTCTCCTGCGGTAATCCTCTCTCGTGTCAACCTCAATTTCAATCCCTCCACAGTACCCAGAATAAGAAGATGCGCCCGAAACCATCTCCCCTTCCTTTAAGATGACTGCTCCAAGCCCATATTTTTGATAAAAATTATAATCGGCATACTGCGCTGTGAAATCCCTGCACCACTCCAATTCCCTGCATTGCCAAAACAATTCCTCATCTAATCTTTTTATCTCATAGCCTTTCTCCAGATTTGAAACCGCCCTGCCAAGCATAGCCCTGTCAAATACATCTCTCTCCTTGCGAAACGCATACCGGAGCGTCCTTTTTGCCTTTCCCCCAAAACAACGCTCAATGAAAGCCGCCCATTTTTCATTCTGTGGAACGAAAATCTGGAATGGATTCTTCCCTATCCCACAATCCAACAACTCCCTGTCCGCTTCACCCGCCAAAAAATAAAAATCTCCAAGAACCGCCAAAGCCGACGTCGGATGCTCCAAAGAATCTGCGTACACACTCCCCATTACATTCTGTAGGCAAGACCATATCATCGTCTCCTCCCAGCCTTCAAATAAACCAGCCGCCTTACTTGGATCTCTCATCTGAACTGCCATTCCCATTTCTCCTTATTTCATCTCAAAAATCTATTCAGTAAACTGTCCAATCCCTGCAAAATAACTGCCGCAATCCCAAAGCCCGAACCAAAAACCGCCCATAAGCAAATCAAAACGTCCGCCAGCTCAAATTTTCCCGACAAAAACATATACCCGCTCCCAATCCCTGCCAAAATGCCAGTTGCCGTCACTGCCAGAACTCCCGCATACCCCAAATAGGTCAATTTTCCTAAATCAGCCCTATAAATATCTTTTTCACACTGCATAAGCGTAAAAAACCTCTGATAAGCTGTCCTTGCCCGAAATGCGCGGATAAACCGATGCCCGCCGCGATAAGATCGGAACTCACACCCCGCCGCAAGCATATTGTAAACGCTAAATATAAAAAAACAAATGTTTAAAATCTCAACTCCAACCTGAAAAACCCCCATCTTTGCCCCTATTCCCTATCCCTTCTTTTTATCAGCCAGCCAAACCCCCATACGCAATACGGCAGCAGGCAGACACAATACGGCAGCGTATACTGACCCTTTGCCTCCCAAAACAAATGAAACAAAAATCCGCCAATAAACACTGTCGGAAGCAGCAACTCCAAAGCAGAAATCTTTTTCCACTTCCCAAACACAAAGACTAAAGTAAAAAAATATAAAAAACTCTGGAAAAGATTACAGATAAAAACATAACACTCCGTCAGCCTGCCGCCCCCAAAGAGGCTTTCCAACGCCTTTGGCAGTTTCGTATTTGATTTGCGGTTTTGTTGAATCCAAATGCTCTCATACGTTGGCTCGCTCCACTGCGAAGCCGTCTTATGAAGCATAAATTTCGCTCCATAAGCCGGATCGTCTTTCATTTTTTCCAAACTCTCCATAAGCATTTGCCTGCCATATTCTGCGGATTCTTCCACATCAAACCCATGATTTAAGAAAATCAGCTCATGGAACCCCGTCCACCAGCCCGGTCCTAACTCCCCTTCCTGAAACCCCATCATTACAAATAAGATTGGCGGAACCCCGCCTTCTGAAGTTACGCCTGTCAAATGCTCCGTATAAGAGGAAACCAAACGTCCTGACAAAAACACAGAAGCCACCAGAAGGCCAACTGCCGCCAAATGCCGTATGCGGGCTTTTTTTAGAAAATCATATGCCAATATAGCGGCCATCGCAATCACAAATATCAAGAAATTACTCTTTAGCAATTTTGCCGCCGTAATCAGCAATACCGCAAAAACTGCATTGGAAAACCTTCCTTCTTCCAAATATTTTACCAGACAGAGACATGCCGCTAAAGCCAAAAAAAGCCCTGGCGCCGTTCCATATACAAATGTCGAATAAAGTAAAAAAGGAAAAAAAAGAATGGAACATATCCGAAATCCCGATTTCGAAATGCTTCCAGAGAATTTTTGATAGAATTTCTCTAAAAAATAATAACTCCCAGCAATAAAAAAACAATTTGCCGCCTGACATAAAAACACATAGTCAGATCCAAACAAACGATAAAGCGCCGCAAACAGATAGGCAAGCGTCAATTGATGCGGCTGGTTATAAAGGTACCCGCCTTTTAAAAAATCCTGATAATTCCCTTCCACAATATGCGCCGCCGCTTCCCCAAGCAGATAGGAATCCCCTTTCGGCCATAACTGCGTCAAAAACACAAACGCCAAAAGACACGCGGTAAGCCCTCCATAAAACGCCTTCGAAGGAATCCGCACTCTTTTTTTCTTAGACAAAAACGTCCCAATCCCCACTGCCAAACCCAAAAACAACACATGTAACAACGGCTGATCCCAATGAAAAGAAATCTGTTCATCGCTATTTATCTTACATGTCCCAAAAACAGAAATGAAAAGCAAAACAAGAAGAAGAAAACCAAAAAGACCAAACACAAAATTCTTTACTGCATTTTGCAAACTACTCATAATAAACACCATTACTTTCTATCGTCACATCAAGCCCATCTTCTGCCAACTGCCGGAAAAACCCTTTCTGCACTGACGTATCCGCCAGCACAGAGCTAAACGTAAACATCAGACGGTCGCCATAAGAGCAGATCGTCCCTTTTAACGGCTGTCCTTTCGACATTGCAAGAAACGCCCCAAACATCTGGATATACGGCTCATAATGCTCCGCCACGCTGATATTGCCAATATTTGTCACCGTCGTCGTATTTGCGAGCGCCGCTTTCGTATATACATAACGGATTGCAAGATTTTTAAAAAACAACGGAACCGCCCTTGCTACAATATTTTTTTCATTCGAAACATTATAAGAAAACAAATTTTCCAAATGCTCCTTTGTAATCTGGCTGCGTAAACTTTTACGCACGATTTCAAGCGTTTCCGAAAACGTATACGAATCCTTTTCCGGAAGGAACTCCGCAGAAACCATTACAAAAAAATTCTTCGTCGTAACCGAGCCAAAAAACGGACGCAAATTTACCGGAACCGCCGCGCGGATTGGAGGATTGCCCGTCATTTTATGCAGATATTCCGTATAAATGCTATATACAAACGCTCCAGTCAGGTATTCATTGATGCTCACTCCATAGCGGCGAACAGCCTGTTTTAACGCGTTTACGCCCATAATCCCATGAATCACGCCAAATTCGCCTTTTTTTAAACGCTCGCCCTTTAACAGATACGCTTTCTGCGTCTTGTATTCTTTTGCATGGCTTTTTTTATAATTTTTTAAAAAACTATCCTCCCTGTTCAACGAAGTGTCCACGGATAACTGATTGCCGCAAATCCCGCAAAGCTTTGGATGCGCAATGCGAAGATACTGATACGTCAATTCTTTTAAAAAATTAATCCCGCCCATGCCGTCCGTCAGCGCATGAAACACTTCCAAATTGATACGGCATTTAAAATAAGACACACGGAACAAGTAGCTCCTATTCTGATTTTGCACAATATAACGGCAAGGATATGTACCTTCTTCCCGTACCTTTGGCGCAGGTTTGCCATTTTCCTCAAAATAATACCAAAATACTCCTTGGCGGAGCCGCACATTAAATCCGGCAAACTTTGGAAGCACCAGATTCAAAGCGCATTGTAAAATATCTTTGTCCACTTCTTCCTTTAAGATTACAAAAATACGGTAGACATTTGTCATGTCTTCTCCCGCAATCACCGGAAACACATGAGCCGTATTATCTAACTTTTCCCAGCCGATCCGCGCATTCGTGCCATACCTGCGCTCTTTCTTTAAGGCTTCTTTATACCGATGGCGCTCCTCTTTTTGTTCCTGTTTTATTTTGTGTTTCCGTTCCTTTACATTTAGCTTTTTGGCTTCGTTCTTTTTCTTCTCCAAATGAAAACCCTATCCTTTTACCCTATATTTAAAAAAATTTCTTTTTCTTAAAAAACCAAAGACATATCGCCACAATAACCAAACTAATGCCGGAAACGACTGGATACCCATATTTCCAGCCTAGCTCCGGCATATTGTAAAAATTCATTCCATACCAGCCCGCAATCAAAGTCAGCGGAAGGAAAATCGTCGTCACAACCGTCAAAAATTTCATCACATTATTCTGATGGATTGAAATTTCAGACTGATAAACGTCCTGAACCTGCATGGCATACTCCCGAAGCGACTGCGCTTCCTGTTTCATACGGTCTACCCGGTCTGAAAACCTGCCGCATGCCTTTTCCCGTACAGAAAGAACCTCTCCAATATCCGTCATCTGGCAGTAATAACAATACAATCGGGAAATCTCTTTTTTGATCCCGAGCATACGGTAATGGAAATGCTTCGTTTCCCCCTGAAGCACAAGTTCTTCCATATCCGCAATCTTCCGTTCTAAAGACGCCAAATACAAAATATCGTCTTCTACCAGCTCCATAAAAAAATCCCCCAGAAACTGACCAATGGAATATGATTCTTTTCCGACTCTCCTCTGTATCGTATGAATCAAATTTTTGATATACGATTCTTCTTCAACAAAAATTAACCTGTCTTTTAAAATATAAACGGCAAAGTTAAAACTTTTCTGCTCCTTTTTCTTCACCGGAATATGGAACATGCCAAACAAATACGAAGCATGTGTTTCCAATTTACAAAAAAATGCATCTTCTTCTTTTCTGCACAGGGAAAACTCCTCCTTTAGCTTTAGCTCATCGCGCCATTCTTCCTCATCAAAAATCCCAATGCCGCCAGAGGCCTCATCAAATTCCGCCCTGTCTGTCTCCAACATTCCATGTTTGCCAATACGATAATACATTTCAGAAAAACCTTCTTTTTAGATAGCTATCTCCCGATTCTCCTGATTTTATTCCTCTATATTTTCTATTTGCCAGTCTATCGGCTCTATGCCCTGCCCTTTTAAAAATTCATTTGCCTGACTAAAATGCTTACAGCCAAAAAATCCGCGGTACGCAGACAACGGGCTTGGATGCGGAGCTTTCAAAATCAAATGTTTCGGGTTATTTAACATAGACATTTTATTCTGCGCCGGCCTGCCCCATAGGAAATAGACAATCGGCCGGTCTTGCGCATTCACTGCCTGAATCACTGCATCGGTAAACGTCTCCCAGCCTTTTCCCTTGTGCGAATTTGCCTGATGCGCCCGCACTGTCAAAACAGTGTTTAAAAGCAACACACCCTGATCCGCCCACTTTTTTAAATATCCATTATTCGGGATATAACAGCCTACATCGTCATGAAGCTCCTGATAAATATTCTGTAAAGACGGGGGAATTTCTTTCTGGCTGGGCAATACGGAAAAACTAAGCCCATGCGCCTGATTCACATTATGATACGGATCCTGCCCCAGCAAAAGCACTTTTACTTTGCTCAAAGGAGTAAAGTGAAATGCGTTAAAGATATCGTCTGCCGGAGGATAGATCGTCGTTTTACCGTATTCCTCTTTGACAAAGGTATACAATGTCTTATAATAAGGCTTTTTAAATTCGTCTGAAATCTCATCCAGCCAGTCATTTGAAATCATTCCCATCTTTCTTTCCTCCTGCCGTATCTACCTTCTCACAGAAACCCCATTTTCTGCAAGATACTCTTTCAGATCCTTTAATTCCAATTCTTTATAGTGAAACAGCGATGCCGCCAGCGCCGCATCTGCCTCCCCTTTTGTCAGCGCCTCTAAAAAATGCTCCTTTTTTCCTGCGCCTCCGGAAGCGATCACAGGAACCGAAACGTTTTGCGCAATCATGCGGGTAAGCTCAATATCAAATCCGCCTTTTGTCCCGTCACAGTCCATGCTGGTCAGAAGGATTTCACCCGCCCCAAGCCTGTCTGCGCGCATTGCCCATTCCACAGCATCAATCCCCATATCGATCCGTCCGCCGTTCTTATAAATATTCCAGCCGCTCTTATCCGCCCTTTGCCTTGCATCGATTGCAACGACGACACACTGGCTCCCAAACTTTTCCGCCGCTTCTGAAATTAATTCCGGACGGTCAATCGCAGAAGAATTGATGGAAATTTTATCCGCCCCTTCCCGAAGCAAGGCTTTAAAATCCTCCACTGTACGGATACCGCCGCCTACCGTAAAAGGGATAAACACATGCTCCGCAACCCTCCCAACCATATCAATGACAGTCTTGCGGTTGTCTGATGATGCTGTAATATCCAAAAACACAACTTCATCTGCGCCAGCTTTATCATAAGCTTCCGCGATTTCAATCGGGTCTCCCGCATCTTTTAAATTTACAAAATTTACGCCTTTGACTACTCTTCCATTTTTCACATCCAGACAGGGAATAATTCTTTTCGTAAACATCAGCCGTTCCCTCCCTGTATTTTTGCAAAATTAGACAACATTTTAAGTCCTGCGCCGCTGCTTTTTTCCGGATGGAACTGGCAGGCAAAGAGATTCCCCCATTCCACAGACGCATGGATCGTGACGCCATATTCCGTGGAAGCCGTAACGATACGTTCTTCTTTTGCTTTTAAATAGTAAGAATGAACAAAATAAACGTATGGCTCTTTGCCAATGCCTTCAAATAACCTGCCGTCATTTCTCAATTCTAAGGAATTCCAGCCAATATGCGGAATTTTAAGGCCGGCGCAATCCGGTATCCTCACAATCTCCCCTTCGAACAGATGCAGACCTTCTATGCCTTCGCTTTCCTCACTGCCGTCAAACATCAACTGAAGCCCAAGGCAAATCCCAAGCAGCGGCTTCCCCTCTGCCGCCGCTTCCTGTAACATCTTGTCAATCTCATACTTTTTTAACTGTTCCATGGCAAAGCCAAAAGAACCTACCCCCGGCAAAATAAGCTTCTCTGCCTTTTTTACTTCTTTTCTTTCCCGCGTGATTACGCTTCCTTCTCCTAAAAATGCCAATGCCTTCTCTACGCTTTTTAAATTTCCCGCATCATAATCTAAAATTGCAATCATACAAGTACCTTTACTCTATTAAACCAAGCCCTTTTACAATGTCACGGATTCTCTTTGTATATTCAGTACGGCTGTCCAGAGCATAGATTTCTCTTGCCGTCTCTGCGCTTACGCCAAATTTCTCTGACATCTGCGTCTGGATCTGTTCGGCTAAAAAGTCATATTCTCCCTGTACATGGTATGCCGTCGCTTCTGTATAATTGACGTCATGTCTTCCCAATGCGCAAATATAAGAATCTAATGACATTGTATACTGTCCAAGCCCATACAATGAATCCCCATTCAGCAATTCACCCTGAACCCTTGCAAGCAGCATCATCTGCTGATAAAATTCCGCGTCTTCTTCCTTCGTCTTTAACCCTGACAGTTTCTCATAGGCTCCCACATAATCCTGTACAGCATATGCTTCCTTCGCTTCCGATATCTTATTCGAATATCCGGTCAGGTTTGTAAAGAGTAAAATTAAAATCAAAACAGAAGCAGCCATCACTACAATTAAGATAACCGGAGCTTTTTTCAAAGGCGGCGATAAGTCCACTTCTTTCGGCTTCTTCGGTTCCTTTTCTTTCTTTGGCTTTTTCTCTTTCGGTTTTTTCGGCGCTTTTTCTTTTTTCTCTTTTTTCTCTTTCTTTTCTTTCGCTTTTTCTTCTTTCGATTTCTTTTCCTTTTTCTTTTTTTCTTTTTTCTTTGCCGATCCTGCGCCTTTTCCTGCCTGTTCTGCATCGTTTAATTCCTGCAGAATCTGCATATTTTCGTCCGACATATCCCCTAGATCTTCGCCTTCCGCCCCTGCTTCGCCATCTTCCGGAAGGGCGTCCTTATCTTTTTTTGAAAACAAAGACAGTAACTTTTGTAAAAAACCGCCTTTTTTCTCTTTCACTTTTTTTGCAGGCGCCTGCTGGTCTTCTTCTTCGGAATCCTGCTGCGTCTCTTCTAGGTCAAAATTGCTGTCTTCTCCCGCAAACATATTACTGATATTTGACAATTCTTCTTCAGAAGGAAGCCCTTCGAGCAAATCCAAAATTTCCTGTGCTTCATTTGGAGGCAAATCCGGCTGTGGCTGTGGCATTTCTTCCATTGCCGGCATATCTTCCATGAGCGGCATTTTTTCCATTTGCGGCATATCGTCCATAAGTGGCATCTCTTCCATTTGCGGCATCTGCATATCCGGCAAATCCGTAACCGGGGCGGTCCAAGAATCATCCTCTAAAGTATTCACTTCAAATGGCTCCGATTTTGGAAGCTCTGGCGCTTCTTCCATTGCCGGCGGCGCCGCTGATTCTTTCGCTTGATTGACAATCCCTTCTAAATTGTCAAAAAAACTGTCCTGCGCATTCTGCGGTTCCGGTTCAATGACCGGCGCCGTAACCGCCTGCGTCTGACTTGCAGATGTGGAAGCTTCCATGTCATCCACTTCATCTTCAAAATCCCTGATAAAATCGTCGATGGCTGTATCATTTAATTCACTTTCAAATTCAGCCCCAAAATCCACAACACGTTTCTGCCTTTTTTGCTCCGCTTTAGCGATCCGCTCTGGAGAAACGTTATTCAGCAGGGAATCCAAATATTCCTCTGATTTATTCACAAAAGTACCTCCCGTTTATGTAAACTTAAGAAAGGATGTGATGATCCATCACATCCCCCAATCGTCTTAATCACCGAAATCAGAATCAATCAATTTGTCAATCGTGTCTACCAGATTGCCAATCTCCGGCTTCGTCAATTGAGCATTTGCGCCAAGCTGCTCTCCTTTACGGCGCATTTCATCATTCACAAGAGAGGAAAAGATAACCAACGGTATGCTCTTAAGCCCATCATCACTCTTAACTAATTTTGTCAAACGATGCCCATCCATAATCGGCATTTCAATATCAGTTATGATACAGTGAACCATATCATCCAGCGTTCCTTTTTTCCGATATTCACATATCCTGTCCCATGCTTCCTGCCCGTTTGCCGTGACAATCTGCTTTGTATAACCGGCTTTTTTCAGGCAGTCCGTAATCAGTTTGCTTAAAAGCGGGGAATCTTCCGCAATCAAAATCGGGTGGTCGCTTCTGTCTCTCCCCTCATAGTCATCCACTTCTGACGTTTTCAATCCTGTTTCCGGGCTAATATCCGTTACAATCCGCTCAAAATCCAAAATAACCACCAGATTATCTTCCAACTTCACAACTCCGGTCGACACGCCGCCATCGTCAGAATTAATCGTAGAATCCGGCTTAATAATATCTTCCCAAGACACTCTATGTATTCCGATTACCTCATCCACATGAAAAGCGATATTCAATTTATTAAAATTCGTAATAATGAATAACCCTTCTTTTCCGTCATCTGGAATCCCAATGCAGCGCTTTAAATTAATCACAGTAATCATAACGTCACGCGGCATAAAAATCCCTTCCACACTGGGGTTTGCATGAGGAATTGGCGTTACCGGCTGATACGATAAAATTTCCCGTATCTTCGCCACATTGATCCCATAACGGTTCGTCCCTAATGCAAATTCCAAAATCTCCAGTTCATTTGTCCCGCTTTCCAAAAGTATATTAGTATCCATAAAGCTATCCTCCCGGCATATATTTACTATCTGCGCTGTCCGCAGACGTTTATTCTAATTCTATTTTTTATTATAACACAAATCTTGCTGTGTTGTGTATTATTTTTTTATAAATTTACGGTATGCTCTGCGCCCGCCATCCGGATTTTTAACTGAATGCTTGAAATTTCCTGAATTTCCTGAGGAATTTCAAATAAGAGCACAGTGTCTAAGGATTCTCCCGCCGCAATCTTCCCTTGATAAGTAGACAAATCATTTGGAAGAATCGTCGTCTGGGCCGGAACAAATACGGTTCCATTTACGGCTGCGCCAAATGCCGGCGTCATAGACAGTATGTCAATCTGCAAATCCTGATTAGAAGGATTTGTCAGTTTCACATTTACTGCAAGAAGCTGTTTGCCTGCCGGAGCATCCACAACAAATGTATCTGACTTCTCATATGTAGCGCACAGGCTGTTCCCTGTATATTCCGCTTGGACCACTCCCAAATCCAAAGCCGCGTTGATGGAAGAAAGTCCTTCCCCTTCCCCTAAAGGAGCTTGTGAATCCGCTTCCGGAGATTCTTCCGGCGTCTGCGCATCCGCCTTAGGCGTTTCCTGAGTGGAATCCTCCTCTTTTACGTCCGGCTCTTCCTCCGTCTGCGCTTTCTCCGTCTCCGGTTCGGGCGTATCTTCTCCAATATACACTTCTCCGTCCCGCTGATATTTATTATACTTCGACAACACCTGTGAAGCATAACTTACAATGGCCGCTTCTTCTTCCGGCGTCATCTCATATAACGCTTCCCCGCATCCGGAAAGCAAAAATGCCGCCGCCAAAAGAATTGCAGTCATTTTCCACTTTGAGCTTTTCATCCCACGCCTCCACTATGTTAAAATTCTATGAATAAATCTATTCTAACATTTTTTTCAAGATTGGGCAACCTCTATTTATAAATTCTCATAACTTACCGGCTCTTTGTATCCAGTTCAAACCAAAACTCCACGCCGTCCGCATGATTTATGACGCCGCAGCCCCGATGGAAGGAATCCATAATCGCCTTTACAATCGAAAGCCCTATCCCACTTCCTCCGTATTCCCTCGTCCTTGCCTTATCTACTTTATAAAATTTAATCCAAACCCTGTCCAGATCTTCCTCTGGAATCTGTTTTCCCGTATTAAACACGCTGACGCGGACATAATCTTCCATCTGCGTATATTTAATGTCAATGCGTTTTTCCGCTTCCGCATGGTGAATCGCATTGCTTAAGAAATTTGTAATCACTTCTTCTACCTTAAATTCATCTGCCCATACATACATCGGAATATCCGTCTTAAATGTCAATGTAATCTCATTTTGCTTTAACAGGATAGAGGACGACTGGATTACCCCATGAATCAATTCCGTCAAATCAAACCGCTCCATTGCCACATACTCATTTCCAAATTCAAGCTGGTTTAAAGTTAAAAGCTTCTTGACCATCTGGTTCATTTTATCCGCTTCGTCCATTATAACTTCACAATAAAAATCCCTGCTTGCCTCGTCCTCATGAATGCACTCCCGAAGCCCTTCCGCATACCCTTGGATTAAAGCAAGCGGCGTTTTCAGCTCATGAGATACATTCGACAAAAATTCTTTGCGCATTTCATCTATCTGAGTTTTCTTCTCAATGTCTATCTGAAGCTCATTATTGGCGCTTTTCAGCTCGGAAATTGTCTTTTCCAATGTCTCAGAAAGCTGGTTCATATGCTCGCCCAACTGATCAATTTCATTTTCTCCCTTGATCCGGTATTTTGCGTTGAAATCCAAATCCGTCATCCGCCTTGAAATCTCTGTCAGTTCCAGAATCGGCTCTGCAATTTTCCTCGATGCAAAACTGCTGATAATTGCGCTGACAATCACCGCAAAAATCCCGATATACGCCAAAAAACGGTTAGATATCCACACGCTTTCACGGATACTCTCTAAAGCCGTGCGCATCAATATCAGATTTCCATCGGAAAGCGTCCCCCATAAAATAAGATATTCCGCGTTTAACCTTGTATCTGCCTGTTTTTCCAACACATAGCTGTTCGTCTTTTTTAGAACCTCCGAGGACGTATCTTCATAATTGCCAAACAGCACATCTAAAAACTGGCGTTTTAAGGCTTTTACGTCATTGACGGAAGCGCGGACAATCGATCCATCCGCGCTGATAATCAAAATTGCAATATTCCCATTCACGCATATCTTTTCAAACCCTACGTCAAAGTCTTCACTCTCAAGCGCTCCCTGCGCGCTTTGGGCGTTGATGGTCGAAAACCCATCCAGCATTACATTTTGTTTATTATAGGTATAATAATATTCTAAAAATGTCGAATTAATCACCCAGCACAATAAAACCGTACCGGCAACCAGACTAAGAATTGTCCCCGTATACTGCAGGGTAAGGGAGCGTTTTATCATCCGCCGTTCACCTCTTATCCTTTCATTTCAGATATTTTTTCACATACTGCCCCGTATAAGAAGCGGAAACCTCTGCAATTTCCTCCGGCGTCCCACACGCTACGACGGTTCCGCCGCCTTCGCCGCCTTCCGGCCCCATGTCAATAATATAATCCGCTGTTTTGATCACGTCCAAATTGTGTTCAATTACAACGACTGTGTTCCCGCCCTCACAAAGTTTATGCAGGATCTCAATTAATTTATGCACATCTGCAAAATGCAGCCCTGTCGTCGGTTCATCTAAGATATAGATTGTTTTTCCGGTGCTTCGTTTACTAAGCTCCGTCGCAAGCTTAATCCGCTGCGCTTCGCCTCCGGAAAGCTCTGTGGACGGCTGCCCCAGACGGATATACGAAAGCCCTACGTCATAAAGCGTCTGTATTTTCCGCGCAACAGTCGGCACGTTTTTAAAAAACTCCACGGCTTCTTCCACCGTCATATTTAACACATCATAAATGCTTTTGCCTTTATATTTTACGTCAAGCGTTTCTCTGTTATACCGTTTCCCCTGACAGACTTCGCAAGGCACATACACGTCAGGCAGAAAGTGCATTTCAATCTTTAAAATGCCATCGCCGGAGCAGGCCTCACACCTGCCTCCTTTCACATTAAAGCTGAATCTTCCTTTTTTATAACCTTTGGCTTTCGCATCCGGCGTAGCCGCAAACAAATCACGGATCATGTCAAAGACTCCGGTATATGTCGCCGGATTCGAACGCGGCGTCCTGCCTATTGGGGACTGGTCTATGTCTATGACTTTATCAAGCTGTTCCATGCCGCGGATCTCTTTGTGCCTGCCCGGAATCGTCCTTGCGCGGTTTAATGTCTTTTGAAGCGTTTTATAAAGCACTTCATTCGTCAAAGAGCTTTTGCCGGAACCTGAAACGCCTGTCACGCAGGTCATGATCCCAAGCGGAATATCCACATTGACTTTTTTCAGGTTATTTTCCGCAGCGCCAATGATTTTCAGGAATCCGGCCGGCTTTTTGCGTTCCGACGGTACAGGGATTTTGATGCGTCCGCTTAAATACGCCCCCGTGATGGAATTTGGGTTCTGCATAATTTCTTCCGCCGTTCCCGCGGCAACGACTTCCCCGCCCCGTTCACCGGCTTTTGGGCCAATGTCCACAATATAGTCCGCTTCCCGCATCGTGTCTTCGTCGTGTTCCACTACAACGAGCGTATTGCCTAAATCCCGCAGGTTTTTCAGCGTGGCAAGCAATTTGTCATTGTCTCTCTGGTGAAGCCCTATGCTGGGTTCATCTAAAATATACGCCACCCCGACAAGGCCTGAGCCTATCTGGGTTGCAAGGCGGATGCGCTGCGCTTCTCCGCCGGAAAGCGTGCCCGTAGCTCTGGAAAGGCTTAAATAATCAAGCCCTACGTCAACCAAAAACCCTACTCTGGATGCAATTTCCTTTAAGATCTGTTTTCCAATTAATTTCTGCTGCTCGCTTAATTCCATCTCCAACAAAAACTTTTGAAGGTTATGGATAGATAAATTTGTAATTTCAAAAATGTTTTTCTCGCTTACGGTTACGGCAAGGGAAGTTTTTTTCAAGCGCTGCCCTTTACATTCTTTACAAGGGGTAATCCGCATAAATTGTTCATATTCCTGCTTCATCACGTCAGATCCTGTTTCACGGTATCTGCGCTGCGCATTCCGGATTAAGCCTTCAAACGCTACGTCATACACGCCTTCGCCCCTCTGTCCTTTATAATAGACCTTCACTTCCCTTCCATCTGTCCCATGAATCAGGATATTTTGGATATCTTCGCCTAAATCCTGATAGGGCGTGTTTAAGTCAAAGCTGTATTCTTTGGACAGAGCCTGTAAGATTGCGTATGTGTAGCTGGCCGGATCTGTGCAGGACTGCCATCCCATCACTTGGATTGCCCCTCCGGCAATGCTTAAGCTTTTATCGGGAATCATTAAGTCCTCATCAAATTCCATCTTATAGCCCAAACCATAACAAACGGGACAGGCTCCAAACGGATTATTAAAGGAGAAACTTCTCGGTTCAATTTCATCTACGCTGATTTCACAGTCCGGACATGCAAAACTCTGGGAAAAGTTTAAGAGTTCACCGCCATTCACTTCCACCATAAGCAGCCCTTCTGCAAGCGAAAGAGCGTTTTCAATGGAATCGGTCAGACGTTTTTCAATGCCTTCTTTAATCGAAAGGCGGTCAATGACGATTTCGATATTATGTTTTTTATTTTTTTCCAGTTTGATTTCTTCCGTTAATTCATAAATATTCCCATCGACGCGCACACGGACGTAACCGCTCTTTTTGGCTTTTTCAAACAGTTTTTGATGCTCGCCTTTGCGGCCTCGCACGACGGGAGACAGAATCTGCGCTTTTGTCTTTTCCGGAAAGCTTAAGATCTGGTCGACCATCTGGTCTACGGTCTGCTTTTTAATCTCTTTTCCACATTTCGGGCAATGCGGGATTCCAATTCTGGCATACAAAAGACGGAAATAGTCATAGATTTCCGTCACTGTTCCGACAGTGGATCTTGGATTGCGGTTTGTCGATTTCTGATCGATGGAAATGGCAGGAGGAAGCCCCTCAATCTTTTCTACATCTGGTTTTTCCATCTGTCCTAAGAACTGTCTGGCATAGGAGGACAGAGACTCCATGTACCGCCTTTGCCCTTCCGCATAAATCGTGTCAAACGCTAGGGAAGATTTCCCAGAACCGCTTAGTCCGGTTAAGACAATTAATTCATTTCTAGGAATGTCAATGTCAATTCCTTTCAGGTTGTGCTCCTTTGCTCCTCTGATTTTAATGTATTTTCTCTCTTTCATTGCCTGCTCCTGTTCTCTGTCAGTCTTTGTCATGTTTGAATTTTTTTAGTTCTATCATCTTATCACGCAGTTCGGCGGCGGCTTCGAAATTCAAGTCGGCAGCGGCGCGTTCCATCTTTTTCTTTACCTCTGCAATAAGTTTGCTAAGTTCTTTCTCACTCATGGATTCCGGATCTTTGTCAAATTTCTGTTCTTCTTTGGCAACTTTTTTGGAAATGCTGATTAATTCCCGTACGGATTTCTGTATGGTCTGCGGCGTAATGCCATGCGCTTCGTTGTATTGCTGTTGAATGCTCCGCCTGCGCTCCGTTTCTTTAATGGCAACCCGCATGGAGTCCGTCCAATTATCCGCATACATAATTACATGCCCTTCAGAATTTCTCGCCGCCCGTCCAATCGTCTGGATTAAAGAAGTTTCAGAACGCAAAAACCCTTCTTTGTCCGCATCTAAAATAGCGACAAGCGTAATTTCCGGTATGTCAAGGCCTTCACGCAAAAGATTGATGCCAACAAGAACGTCAAACACGTCTAAACGCATATCCCGAATAATTTCGGAACGTTCCAAGGTGTCAATATCGGAGTGGAGATACTTAACGCGGATGCCGACTTCGCTCATATAATCCGTTAAATCTTCCGCCATCCGTTTCGTCAGGGTTGTAATTAGTATTTTATGATGTTTGGCCGTTTCTTTTTTCACTTCGGCAATCAGATCGTCAATCTGCCCTTCCACGGGACGCACTTCCACTTTTGGATCTAACAATCCCGTCGGACGGATAATCTGTTCCACGCGGAGCAGTTCATGTTCTGTTTCATAGACATTCGGGGTCGCGGAAACAAACATCATCTGATTTATTTTGCTTTCAAACTCGCCAAAATTTAAGGGACGGTTGTCCTTTGCCGAAGGAAGGCGGAAACCGTAGTCCACCAATGTGGATTTTCTGGACTGGTCGCCTGCATACATGCCGCGCACCTGAGGGATCGTAATATGGGACTCGTCCACAATGATTAAGAAATCTTCCGGAAAATAGTCAATTAACGTATGTGGCGTGGAACCGGCAGGCATCCCGGCTAAATGTCTGGAGTAGTTTTCAATTCCACTGCAAAACCCTGTTTCCCGCATCATTTCCACATCGAAATTCGTGCGTTCCGCAATCCTCTGCGCTTCAATTAGTTTGTCCCTGCTTTTAAACCACTTTACGCGTTCTTCCATTTCCTGTTCAATTTCTTTACACGCTTCGTTTATTTTCTGCTGGGGCACAACGTAATGGGATGCAGGGAAAACGGCAATGTGCTTTAACTGCGATTTAATTTCTCCGGTTAGGACGTCTATTTCCGTAATCCTGTCTACCTCGTCCCCAAAAAACTCCACACGGTACGCAGTTTCGCTGAAATTGGCGGGAAAAATTTCAAGGACGTCTCCATGCACACGGAACGTTCCGCGATGAAAATCCATATCGTTGCGCGTGTACTGGATACTGATTAATTTTTGAATTACTTCATCTCTGTCTTTTTCCTGTCCGGGGCGTAAGGAAACCATCATGTTTTGATAATCGACCGGACTTCCCAAACCATATATGCAGGATACGCTGGCAATGATGACAACATCCCTACGCTCCACTAACGCCGCCGTGGCAGACAGACGAAGCTTGTCAATTTCCTCGTTGATGGCGGAATCCTTTGCGATATAAGTATCGCTGGACGGAATGTAGGCTTCCGGCTGGTAATAGTCATAATAGGACACAAAATACTCCACCGCATTCTCAGGGAACATCTCCTTGAATTCTCCGTAGAGCTGCGCCGCAAGCGTCTTGTTGTGGGCGATGACCAGCGTCGGCTTCTGCAATTCCTGAATGACATTCGCCATCGTAAATGTCTTGCCGGAACCCGTAACCCCTAGTAAAGTCTGGAATTGATTGCCCTCCTTGAAGCCTTTGACCAGCTCGGCGATGGCCTGCGGCTGGTCGCCTGTGGGCTTGTAGGGGGCTTGAAGTTTAAATTTTGACATATAAAAACCTCTCTTTCACAGAATTACTTCAACTACTATGAGCCATAAAATTCGTATAAATTATTGTTTTTCGGTTGGTTTATACGCGAACTTTTGCAATTACACGAATGAAAGTCACAAATTCATTTTTTACAATTCCGCAACACTAAATAACACAAGATTATCACGGTATGCAATAAAGGTCACAAATTTTATAAAAATTTTGTCTTTATAGTATATCACCATATATAAAAAAAGTACAGACAAAATTGAACATTTGTTCTGTACTTTTTGGTTTCTTTTATTTATTATGCCAAAACTGCCTCCAGACAATCCATATAATCATCTTCTGAAAAATCTGTGCCTTCTTCTGTTTCTTGCTCCGTATTGAAAGTCTTTGTGTATCAATGTTCCGGATGTGATAGGCTTTCTACTCTACCTGCTTTGACAGTGCCACATCAAACATTGGATTTATGGAAATGTTTTCTTATTCACGGCATATTGTATGAACGTATTCGTCACCATTTTCACCACCCTTGCAAATTGGATATCCTTTTCAACAATTCTATATCTCGTAAAATAAGCGTTGATTTTGTTGAAATCGTAAGTTGGCAGTCTGCATTAACAAGCTGTTCTAATATCTTTCTTGCGATGCCATATTTCTCTTCATAAGAATTATAACAGTCTGTCACAGACGACATAAAAACAGATTTTCCTTTTATCTTCTTTAAATTAATAGGTTTTTCACAGTGTTTTATGTCTATAAATTCCCCCCATCCTTCCTTATGTCCTGTAAATCTTTTCATAAATCTTACATAGCAGTATTTCCAATCATAAGTACAGCCGACATAGGGATTTATCACATAATCACTTGCTGGCAAATTTGATTTC
>OFHA01000051.1_pt1 | contig 98030 bp, 102 predicted proteins | sample 1521891 | NCBI WGS metagenome assembly OFHA01 (sample SAMEA3504089, study PRJEB24116) | mouse gut metagenome | biome: mouse gut; feature: mouse-associated habitat; material: faeces | place: Denmark | collected 2011
AACACTACTTAGTGTTCCCAGAAACCCGGTACTTTAGTACCGGTGTAGTTCATAACTTATCTAAGAGTATTAAATTCAGTCCATACATTAAGATGAGACATGGTCAAACCTTTAGTGCAACTGAGAAATATTTATATGTAATTGCCAATAATCACTTATTAACCAATAGTTCAAAATCAGAAGAAATTATGCGTATTAACAAAAATAATTTGCAAATTGATAAGATTTGGACTTTTAAAATTTGGAATGGGGATGCAAATCATCCCCGCTATATTCATAATGCAGTCTTTGTAAATGATCATGAATTTTATGCTGTTTTCCATAATAGTGCGATGAAACGTTTTGAATATTGGCACGTGACTCGTCATGGCAATGAATGGCATCCTAAAGAAGTTGGCGCAAGTGGATCTAATTTCATGAGAAATGGTTCCCCGGTTCAAGGCTTTACTTATGATAAGCGTAAGAACCAGTTTTATTTGGCATTTAATGACTATATTTTAAATATTGCCAAAAATAGTAAGCTTCTTAGAACGAGCCATTTTAACAGTGGGCGCGAAATTGAAGGGATTAGTGCCACAAACCATGATCTATATGTGGAGCTTGCAGAACGTCCTGAATTATTCAGGGGCTGGATTAAGTAGAAATTCTTGTCTTACTACTACTTTTGTTCTAGAATACAAGACTTATAAGTGTTAATGAATTGTTGAGGGTAGCAATGCAAGGTAAGGTATTAGCAATTATTAAAAGTGAAGATTTCATTCAATTAATTAGATACGGCCTGATTGGAATATTAGGTTTGATAGTTGATTTTGGAATCTATTCAACTTTAACTCTCATGACAGAAATGAGAGTAGAACTTGCCAATTTGATTTCTTCAAGTTGTGGTTTAATAAATAACTTCCTTTGGAATAGTTATGCAAATTTTAAAGTTCACGATCATCTAATTAAAAGATTTGTTGAATATTATATCGTGGGCCAGATTACGACCATTTTTACGACAATTTGTTTGTTCATTTTTGTGAGCTTCCTCCGACAAGATAAATTGCTCGTTAAGGCTATCTCTACAATAATTGCAACACTTATTCAATTTGGAATTAATAAAGCAATTACTTTTAAGAAGGGATGAGCTAGAGTGAAGAAGATTTCAATTGTAGTCCCTTGCTATGATGAAGAAGAAGCGCTGCCGCTTTTTTATGAAGCAGTTGAAAAAGTAGTTAGGAAGATGGACGTTAAAGTTGAATATTGGTTTGTGAATGATGGTTCTACTGATAAAACCTTAGCTGAATTACGCCAGCTCCATGAAAAAAATCCAAATGTTCATTACATCTCTTTTTCACGAAATTTCGGGAAAGAGGCGGCTTTATACGCGGGGTTACAGGCAGCCACTGGAGATTATGTGGTAGATATGGATGCAGATTTACAAGATCCGCCATCTTTTTTACCCATTATGTATAAATTGCTTCAAACCGGTGAATGGGATTGCATTGGGACTCGTCGAACCGATCGTAATGGAGAAAGTAAGATTAAATCTTTCTTTAGTGGGATGTTTTACAAGTTTATTAATCGAGTCTCTAATACTCATATTGTGCCTGGTGCTCGTGATTATCGAATGATGACAAGACAAATGGTGGATGCTGTTTTGTCGTTAAAAGAATATAGTCGTTTTTCTAAAGGTATTTTTTCCTGGGTAGGTTTTAGGACAAAATACTTGGATTATCAAAACGTTGAAAGAGTTGCAGGAAAAAGTGATTGGACTACTTGGGAGCTGTTTAAGTATGCTTTTGCTGGAATTGCAGACTTTTCACAGGCACCCTTAAACATTGCGGTATGGATTGGAAGTGTATCTTTTATAATCTCAATTGTGAGCCTGATTGTAGTAATTGTGCGCCACATCATCAATCCTAATACAGATGTTTTTGGATGGGCATCTTTAGTCAGTATAATTTTGCTAATTGGAGGTCTGCAGTTGCTCTGTATTGGAATTATTGGTCGCTATATTGGGAAAATTTTCTTACAAGTAAAGAGGCGTCCAATATACATTGTTCAAGAGAAAAAATAAAAGCGAGGAGATATCTCCTCGCTTTTTTGAATGGGTCCCCTGGGAGTCGAACCCAGATTTTAAGAACCGGAATCTTACGTGCGATCCATTACACTAAGGACCCAAATAATACCTTTTTCAGTATAGCAGAAAACGAATCTAAATAAAAACCTTTTCACTCAATTTAGAATATTTTTAAAATACACAAGTTTTTTCTTGAATTACAAAAAATTCATTGTTATACTAACAATGTCGATTGAGAAATGTAGGAGTTAAAGATTTATTGAAGCTACGTTTCTCTTATATTTTTAAGCATTCTGGGACGAAAAATGACACATCTCGGGTCATAAAGTGTCCCAGGGGAAGGAGGGAGCTCATGAACTCGGACTTTTCCTTGCTCGAAGCTCTCGTTCCTGACGTTTTAAAGATTCTTCGACAAAGATATCTTGTTCTTGAGCAGATTTCATTAAATGCGCCAGTTGGGCGTAGAGTCGTAGCTCAACATTTAGGACTTTCTGAGCGTAATGTTCGAACTGAGACAGAATATTTAAAAAAACTTGGTTTGATTGAAATTAAAAACTTTGGAATGTTCCTAACTGAAAAGGGCGAGAAAACATTACAAGATGCAGCTCCGTTGATTGATCGCTTATTTAACGCTGGTGAAAACGAGGTTAAATTAGCTAAAAAACTTGGTATTGAAAGAACCATTATTGTTCCTGGTAATGCAGATTTACAAGATCGAGTTTTTGAAGAAATGGGAGAAGAGTTAAATTCTGCCTTGGATTTACTTCTACCATTAGGTCATTCAATTATTACTGTTCTAGGTGGGGCGGCTTTAGCTAAAGCTGCGAAATATTTATCAAGTAGCTTGAGTAATAACCGTCAACTAGAATTTGTTCCCGGTCGTGGAGCATTGGGCGAGAATGTTGCAACTCAAAGTAACACGATTGTTCAAGAAATGGCAGTTAAAACCAACGGCTCATATAAAACTTTGTATTTGCCGGAGCAGGTGTCAGAAGCTGCTTATAAATCTTTGATTCGTGAAGATACGATTGCGGACTTGCTGCAAGATATTTCGCAAAGTGATGCTGTGATTCATGGGATTGGTTTAGCTCAAGAAATGGCACAGCGCAGGGGTTATAATTCTATTAAGCTTTCTGAGCTTCGCGAAAAGCATGCTGTCACCGAATGTTTCGGGTGTTTCTTCGATGACAAAGGAAAGATTGTTGACCGCATCACCCAGGTTGGATTGCAGTTTGAGAATCTAAAGAAAATACCTCACATATTTGCATTTGCTTGTGGAGCAAGAAAAGCAGAAGCAATCAAAGCTTATATGCCTAATGCGCCTCGTCAAACCTGGTTAATTACTGATGAGGGCGCCTCAAATAAGATTTTAAAGAGGAAATAAATTCCTGTTTAAAATAAATTGTTGTTTATAGTTCTTAAGGAGGACTTTAGGATATGACAGTTAAAATTGGTATTAACGGTTTCGGCCGTATTGGTCGTTTAGCATTCCGTCGTATTATGGACTTGGGCGAAAAGTCAAAGGATATCGAAGTTGTTGCAATTAACGACTTGACTACTCCAGCACTTTTGGCACACTTGCTTAAATACGACTCAACTCATGGTACTTTTGACCACGAAGTTTCAGCAACTGACGACTCAATCGTTGTAGACGGCAAGAAGTACCGTGTATACGCTGAACCACAAGCACAAAACATTCCATGGGTTAAGAACGATGGCGTTGACTTCGTTCTTGAATGTACTGGTTTCTACACTAGCAAGGCTAAGTCAGAAGCTCACCTTGAAGCTGGTGCAAAGCGTGTATTGATTTCAGCACCTGCAGGTAACGACTTGAAGACTATCGTTTACGGTGTTAACCAAAACACTTTGGACGCTAACGACAAGATCGTTTCAGCTGGTTCATGTACTACTAACTCATTGGCACCAATGGTTAATGCTTTACAAAAGGAATTCGGCATTGAAGTTGGTACTATGACTACTATCCACGCATACACTTCAACTCAAATGCTTTTGGATGGTCCTGTACGTGGTGGTAACTTCCGTTCAGCACGTGCTGCTGCTATCAACATTATTCCTCACTCAACTGGTGCTGCTAAGGCTATTGGTCTTGTTATCCCAGAATTGAATGGTAAGTTGAATGGTCACGCACAACGTGTTCCAGTTCCAGATGGTTCAGTAACTGAATTAGTATCAGTATTGGGCAAGAAGGTAACTGCTGACGAAGTTAACGCAGCTATGAAGAAGTACGAAAGTCCTTCATTTGCATACAACGACCACGACATCGTTTCAACTGATGTTTTAGGTATGACTGCTGGTTCAATCTTTGACCCAACTCAAACCATGGTAACTACTGCAGGCGACAACCAATTAGTTAAGACTGTTGCTTGGTACGACAATGAATACTCATTCACTTGCCAAATGGTTCGTACTTTGTTACACTTTGCTACTCTTTAATCATTAATTTTCATTAACTGATTAACGTTAGTGGTAATGAAGAAGGCGGAGGGAGATTCTTCCCCTCCGCCTTTTTTTGAAGAAAAAATATTAAAATCAATTTCGGAGGGATTTTGATGGCTAAATTAATCGTTTCAGATCTCGATCTTAAAGGAAAAAAGGTTTTAGTTCGTGTAGACTTTAATGTTCCTATTAAAGACGGCGTTATTGGTGATGACAACCGTATCGTTGCTGCACTTCCTACTATTGAATACATTATTAATCACGGTGGTAAGGCAATTTTACTTTCACACTTGGGCCGTATTAAGAGCGACGATGACAAGAAAGAATTATCATTAAAGCCTGTTGCAGAACGTTTAAGTGAATTACTTAAGAAGCCTGTAACTTTCGTACCTGAAAATGAAGGTAAGGAAGTTGAAGAAACTATCAACAACATGAAAGACGGCGACGTTGTTGTACTTGAAAACACTAGATTCCAAGATATTGACAACGACTTTGGTAAGCGTGAATCAGGCAATGATCCTAAGCTTGGCGAATACTGGGCAAGCCTTGGGGACATGTTTGTAAACGATGCTTTCGGTACTGCTCACAGAAGTCACGCTTCAAACGTAGGTATTGCAACTGCTATGAAGAAGGCTGGTAAGCCTGCAGCAGCTGGTTACTTACTTGAAAAGGAAATCAAGTTCTTAGGTGACGCTGTTGAAAACCCAGTTCACCCATTCGTAACCATCCTTGGTGGTGCTAAGGTTTCAGATAAGATCGGTGTTATCGAAAACTTGATTCCTAAGTCAGATCACATTTTAATCGGTGGTGGTATGGCTTATACTTTCTTGGCTGCTCAAGGTCACAAGATCGGTAAGTCATTATTCGAAGCTGATAAGGTAGAACTTGCTAAGAGCTTGCTTGAAAAGGCTGGCGACAAGATTGTTCTTCCAGTTGACAACGTTGCTGCTACTGAATTCTCAAACGATGCTTCACGTGAAGTTGTAGGTGACGATATTCCTGACAACATGATGGGCTTGGACATCGGTCCTAAGACTGTTGAAAAGTTCAAGGACATCTTAAAGGATGCTAAGACTGTTGTTTGGAACGGACCTATGGGTGCATTCGAAATGCCAAACTTTGCTGAAGGTACTTTGGAAGTTGGCCGTGCTTTAGCTGACTTGAAGGATGCCGTAACTATTATCGGTGGTGGTGACTCAACTGCAGCTGCTAAGCAATTGGGGATTGCTCCTAAGATTAGCCACATTTCTACTGGTGGTGGTGCATCACTTAACTACCTTGAAGGTAAGGAATTACCAGGTATCGCTTGCGTTTCTGATAAGTAGAAAAAAGGAAGGATAATTTTAATGCGTACACCAATTATTGCTGGTAACTGGAAATTACACATGAACCCAGAACAAACTGCTGAATTTGTTGATGCAGTTAAGGGTAAGTTACCAGACCCAAGTAAAGTTGAATCAGTTATTGCTGCTCCTGCAGTTGATCTTTACGTTTTAAAGAAGAGCGCTGAAGGATCAAACTTACATACTGGTGCAGAAAATGCATACTTTGAAGTTGAAGGTGCATTTACTGGTGAAACATCACCTAAGGTTTTGAACGAAATGGGTATTGACTACTGTATTATTGGTCACTCAGAACGTCGTGGTTACTTCCACGAAACTGATGAAGACATTAACAAGAAGGCTAAGGCTTTGTTCGCTAATGGCGTAACTCCAATTATTTGCTGTGGTGAATCTCTTGAAACTCGTGAAGCTAACAAGCAAAATGAATGGGTTGTTGCTCAAATTAAGGCTGCTTTAGATGGTTTAACTGCAGATCAAGTTTCAAAGCTTGTTATTGCTTATGAACCAATCTGGGCTATTGGTACTGGTAAGACTGCTTCATCAGACCAAGCTGAAGAAATGTGCAAGACTATTCGTGAAACTGTTAAGGACTTGTACAACGAAGAAACTGCTGAAAACGTTCGTATCCAATACGGTGGTTCAGTAAAGCCAGCTAACATTAAAGAATTGATGTCTAAGCCAGACATCGATGGTGGATTAGTTGGTGGTGCTTCACTTGATCCAGAATCATTCTTGGCTTTAGTTAACTACCAAGACTAATTTGTCATAAATAAAAAAGTCTCTGCTACGGCAGAGGCTTTTTTGATGATAAAATAACAATAAATTTTGAGAATAATGTAATTAAAAGGCGATATAACAATTATTTTTAAAAGGAAAATAACTGTTTATCACTTGTACTTTTTTCTATAAGAAGTATAATAATTAATGGAGATTGAAATCACACATTGATGTAAATCTCCAAAATTCAGTCTCTGCCAGTTCCTTATTACTCAAAAACAATTATGGCAGAATACATCTATATCTATATCACTTTCTTGATAGGCAGTTATGAGGAATTCTCATAGCTGTCTTTCTATATGAGGAGTTTTTTTATGATTAGACGAGCAAAAAAATCAGATTTTCCATTTATTTATCCCATTTTAAAACAAATATTTGATGAGATGGATATGGAAAGTATTAAAAAATTACCAGAAAGTCAATTTTATGATTTGATGAAATTAGGCTTTATTTCTGAAGATTACCGTTATTCTTATCGGCGAATTTGGGTAGCAGTTAATAATCAAGATCAGCCAGTTGGTATGATAGATATGTACCCATATCACGATCAGTCAATTATTGATTTTGTTTTGAAAAAAGAATATCCCAAAGTGGGGCTTCCAACTCAAACTGTGATTTTTGAAGACCAAGAAGCTTGGCCCCATGAATGGTATATTGATGCTTTGGCAGTTGACCCTAAACATTGGGGAAAGCATATTGCGAGTCAATTAATGGATTTTGCTGAAAAAATTGCCCAAAATAAAGGTTATAAACTAATTAGTTTAAACGTTGATAAAGAAAATCCCCGTGCTCAACAATTATATGTGCACAAGGGATATAAAAGTAAAAATGAAATGACCATTGGTGATCGCACTTATGATCATATGGTTAAAGAAATTTAGTTGATGTCTGTCCTAAATTGATTTGATAAAGGTGGAAACGTTGGTAATTTAAGGGGTGTAACATGCCACTGGGTGAATAAAACAGAAATTAGGAGGATGAAGGGAATGTCCTCAGGTCTTTTAATATCACAGACCAGCACTACCCCTGATTTTTCCATGATAGTTTTGACATTTGCAACATTTTTGATTCCTGATCGAAATGTGTAAGTGCCTTTTTTTATGCTCCCAGTTACTAAATAATTAAGCCGAGTAACATAGAATAGATTAGTTGCCGGACTATTTAGTTTTTTCACTTCTACTAAAGAATGGTTGATAACATCAACAATAAAAGAAACAATGATTCCACCACGATCGCGAAAAAGGCGTCCCACTTCATGATTTTTAGTGTCGTAAAGATACAGGGTATGGTTAGGATTATCGAGATTACCACGAATAATATACATAATTTTCCCATGTGTACCAATCACTGGAATTTGACCGTATGCTTTTCTCTGATTTAATTCTAGCAAGAATTGCATTATTCTCACCTCTGTTAGTTAGCATTATCCTCAATAAATTTATGTAAAATATAGGCTACACCATTTTCATTGTTAGTTTTAGTTTCAACTTGGGCTAATTCTTTGATAGCTGGAACGGCATTACCCATGGCGACTCCAGTTCCAGCGTTGCGAATCATACTTTCATCATTTAAATTATCCCCGATAGCTGCCACTTCCTCACGCTTGATGCCCTTTTCTTTGGCATATTCAAGTAAAGCAATTCCTTTTTGGGCATTAATATTATTGATTTCAATGTTAGAAGCAGAACTGGATGTTACTACCAGATCTCCCATTTTATTGATATTATTAATAATATCTTTAAAAGCTTCATGACCTCGAGAATCAAAGGCAATTATTTTCATAATTTCTTGATCGGGATTATTAATTAATTCATTAAAATTATTGATTTGCGACATGTTCATAATTGACTTACTACCGGCAGAAATGGCAACGGCTTGCTTAAAAGTCATTCCCGGATTTAAATCGACCATGACATGAGCCACATTAGAAATTCGAGAATTTAGGTTTTCGGTGTAAACATTGTCGCGAGTAATGATTTCGAAGTAAAAATGATTTTGATGAAGAAGATCGATAACTTGTTCAGCTTTTGTCTTGTCAATCACATGCTTGACTCTTAAGTTTCCATCTTTATCAAAAACTAATGCCCCGTTTAAATTGATAAATCCCGTATGAATATCTGCATCTTTTAATAAAAGTTGTGATTCTTTAGGAGCACGTCCAGTGGCCACTAAAAATTCAATACCGTTTTCTTGAGCTTGGTGAATTGCGTTAGCGTTTTCTTTTGAGATAATCATGTCGCTGTTAAATAAGGTGCCATCTAAGTCACAGGCTACTAATCTGATCATGAATTTTCCTCCATCTCTTGATAAATTAATGATAACATAAAGAGGAATAGAATAGAGGGGGCGTAATTATTGAAAAAGTTAATTGGTAATGATTGGGACCAAATTTTGGCTCCAGTTTTTGAAAGTGAAGATTACCGTAATTTGCATAATTTTTTAAAAGAAGAATATTCTACTAAGCAAATTTATCCAGATATGTATCATATCTTTACTGCTTTTAAATTGACGCCATTTGATAAAACAAAAGTAGTAATTTTGGGGCAGGATCCTTATCATAATCCAGGGCAAGCTAATGGAATGAGTTTCTCAGTGATGCCGGGTACGACGCTTCCACCATCTTTAAGAAATATTTATAAAGAGTTGTATGATGATGTAGGCGCTCGTCCTGTTAATCATGGTTATCTTAAGAAATGGGCAGATCAAGGGGTTCTGCTGCTCAATGCTGTTTTAACGGTTCCTTATGGCCATGCGAATGGTCATCAAGGAAAAGGCTGGGAGAAGTTAACTGATGAAGCTATTAAGAAATTAAGCGATAGAGGAAAAGTCGTTTTCATTTTATGGGGCAAATTTGCTCAAAATAAGATCCCATTAATTGACCAAAGTAAGAACTTTATTATAAAATCTTCTCATCCAAGTCCATTTTCAGCTGATCGCGGATTTTTTGGTTCACGACCTTTTTCAAGATGTAATCAAGCTTTGATTAATTTTGGAGAAACTCCGATCGATTGGCAATTACCAGAAACCGTAACCCAACAAGATTTAGCATAGAGAGGTTTATTAGTATGAGTGTATTTGATTTATTTAAAAAGCAAATTGAAAAGGCAGATAAGAAACCAAGATTGGTTTTCCCAGAAGGAAGGGACTTCCGTGTTTTAGAAGCTGCTGTAAGACTCAACAATGAAAAATTAGTTGAAGTCACGCTTTTAGGCAATGAAAATGAAATTAGACAATTAGCTGCTGATAATAATTTTAGATTAGATGGAATAAAGCTAATTGATCCTAATAACTATGACGGTTTTGACGAAATGTGTGAAAAATTCGTTGAAATTCGTAATGGTAAGAATACTTTGGAAGATGCAAAGAAAATGCTGAAGTCTGTTTCTTACTTTGGGACTATGTTAGTTAAAATGGGCCAAGCCGATGGAATGATTTCAGGAGCTGCTCACTCAACTGCAGATACTGTTCGTCCTGCTCTTCAAATTGTGAAGACTGCACCAGGGATGCACCGGGTATCTGGGGTAATGATTATGGAACGTGGAGATGAACGTTACATTTTCTCTGATTGTGCCATGAATATCGATCCAGATAGTGATACTTTAGCAGAGATTGGTTATCAAGCTGCTAAGATTGCTAAAATGGCAGAAATTGATCCTAAGATTGCTTTCTTAAGTTTTTCAACTAAAGGTTCAGCTAAGGGACCACAAGTTGAAAAAGTAGTTGAGGCAGTTAATAAATTTAAGAAAGATCACCCAGATATTCCAGCTGATGGTGAATTGCAATTTGATGCGGCCATTGTGCCAGAAGTAGGGGAAAGAAAGGCTCCAGACTCAAAAGTAGCTGGCCATGCGAATGTCTTTATTTTCCCAGAACTTCAATCTGGTAATATTGGTTATAAGATTGCCCAACGTTTGGGTAATTTTAGTGCAGTGGGCCCAGTTTTAGAAGGTCTTGCTGCTCCAATTAATGACCTTTCTCGTGGTGCAAGTAGTGAAGATGTATACTTGATGGGAATTTTAACTGCTGCACAAAGTTTAGCAAAGGACTAAATTAATGAAAATTGAAATTAATTCTGCATCTGAAATGCAAAAATTGGGGGCCAGTTTAGCCCATAATGCTGAACCCCATGATTTGCTTTTATTAAATGGAGATTTAGGCGCGGGTAAAACTACGATGACGCAAGGCTTAGGCAGAGCTTTAAATATTCGGCGCCCTGTAAAAAGCCCCACCTTTACAATTGTCCGTGAATATCGTGAAGGAACAATGCCATTATTTCATATGGATTTTTATCGTTTGGAAAATGATGACCTTTCTTCAATTGATTTGAATTCATATTTAGCAGAGCCTGGATTGGTAGTTATTGAATGGCCACAATTAATCATGGATGATCTACCGGATGAATATCTACAGCTCACAATTAAGCGAGTGGATGATAGTTGGAATTCAACTAAAAGAATGATTGAATTTGAAGTAAAAGGTAATAGAAATCAAAAGTGGCTAAAAGATACTTTGGCTGAATTTGGGAAGTAATTTGTAAAATATTTTAAATAAATTAATAAGCATATCTGTAGTGAAGTTCTAGATATGCTTATTTTTATTTCTTAAGTATTACATTTTTAATAATTCTTGAGCACTATTTAAATCTGTAATTAAAGTATTAGCATATCCACCTACTAATGCTGCGTGCATGGGTTCAATTTTTGCTTTGCCTCCGGCAATTAAAATTGAATCTCGTTTATTCTTTAAATAATCAATGTGCATGGCCATTGTTCGATCTTCTAGATTAGAGTCCACCAAATTGCCTTTTTTGTCAATGAATTGAGAAATAATATCTCCAACAGAATCTTTTTGAAGATGCTGGATAGTGTTTTTGTTGAAGTAACCGAGGTCAAATAGCATAGCGTTTGATCTAGTGGTACCTACAGTGAAAATTGCAATTTGAGATTTAATTCCTTCTTCCATAATTTGATTAATAATATGATCTTCTAAGATTGTATCGCGCATTTTTTTACTTTCAAAGATTAAAGGGACTGGGAGTAACTGAGTTTGAGTATGAAAAGCTCGATTAAAATTTTGAGAAATAAGGTTAGAGTAATTGCTATGGGTAGAGTTAGCGACTGTACCTTTTAAACACACTGTTTTTATATTTTGATGTAAATCATCTTTTAGATAGCGGGAAAGGGTTGCTACAGTTTTTCCCCAACTCATTCCTATGATGTCATTATCTTTAACAATTGAAGTTAAATAGTTTGCTCCTAATTTTCCAATTTCTTCTAAAATTTTTTCATAGGATTCTTCAACTTGATTACCAATAAGTACTTTTTTAAGCTTGTATTTTTCAGCTAGTTGTTTGTCTAAAGTATCAAGATTACTAAATGGATCATGAATAGTAATTGTTACAATACCTCGCTCTAAGGCTAATTGTAATAATCGAGAAATAGTAGGACGTGAAATGTTAAGTGTTTTTGAAATCTCAACTTGACTTAACTTGTCATTATAGTACATTCTACTAACTTTAACCGCTAAAGCCAGTTGTTTATCAGCTTTAGAAAAATTTTTCATAGTTATCAACCTTTCTATATCTATAAGCTAATTATACGCTTAAAAGCAATTTTTACAAAATTTCACTCTTTTGATTTGCAATTGTAAATTTTTGGTATTATACTGAAAGCGTATTCAAAAAGGAAATATCTAATTATCATAATACAAAATTCTTATTGTTATGACTTAGATATATTTATTGTTTTATCAAAGGAGAAAAAAATGAAGTTTAATCGTTTAATTGACCATACGTTGCTAGCACCAAATGCTACTGAAGAAGACATTAATAGAGTTGTTACTGAAGCTATTGAAAATAATTTTCACACTGTTATGGTCAATCCATATTGGGTACGTAAAGTGCACGATGCTCTAAAAGATACCGACGTAGTGACTGCGTGTGTTATCGGCTTCCCTCTTGGAGCAAATACAACCCGAATTAAAACTTTAGAAGCTCAAGATGCCATTAATAATGGTGTCGATGAACTTGATATGGTTATGAACGTGGGGGAAATGAAGTCGGGACATTATGAAAAGGTAGCGAATGATATTAAATCTGTAGTAGAAACGGGTCATAAAGCTAACAAAATTGTAAAAGTAATTTTAGAAACTTGTCTTTTGTCAGATGAGGAAATCACAAAAGCCGCTAAAATTGCTGCCGATCAAGGTGCTGATTTTGTTAAGACTTCAACTGGATTTTCAACTAAAGGTGCTACCGTTCATGGAGTTGAATTAATGAGTGAAGCTGTAAAAGATACACCGACTCAAGTTAAAGCTTCAGGTGGAATCCATACTCCAGAAGAAGCTGCTGCATTAGTTAAAGCTGGAGCCACTAGACTTGGTGTAAGTCATAGTTTAGATATTATTGCTAAAGATTCTGTCCTTAGCTAAAAAGAGGTGAGAAATCATGAAAAGAATTACATTAGCTCACGCAATGTTTAAAGACAAATATTGGGAACTTTATAAAGATGATAATTTTAAAATTGAGACTTATACCTACTCTACAGGTGTAGAAGCATTAAAAATAAGTAATAACCGAGGCTATCTTACTGTACTTCCCTACTATGGATTAATTATTTGGGATGCAGTTTTTGATGGGATTAAATTAAAAGAGAAGGATGGTTTTACTGAGCCACACTATGGAAAACAAATTGCAGATACTTATGGTGCTTTTGAATTTACATCGGGTTTATTAGGAAATGGAAATCCGGCTCCAGATGACACACATGTCCAACATGGTGAGTTTGCCACCGCTCATATGGATCATTCATTTATTGAATTAGGAGAAGATACAATCACTGTTAAGAGTGACTATGAATACATTAAAGGATTTGGGGATCATTATCATGCAACCCCATCTGTAACAATTCATAAAAGTTCAGGATTGTTTGATATCCGACAACATGTAAAAAATTTGTCAAAATGTAATCCAATGACGCTTCAATATATGTGTCACCTATGCTATGCCTATAAAAATAATGCTACATTAACTTCAAATATTCCAGATAATGCGTTTATGCTTAGAACTTCAATTCCAGCTCATGTTCATCCTACTCCTACATGGATAAAATTTACTGATGAGTTGAAGAAAAGTGGAAAGCCAATTACAAATTTGGATGATCCAAATAATTATAATCCAGAAATTGTCTTCTTTACTAAAGACCTCCGAGATTACGTTAAAGAAGCAGAATTTAGAATGAAATTTGATAAAGACCATGAATTTTTAACACGGTTTGATACTAAAAATTTACCAATTGTAACCCGATGGATTCTATATAATGCCGATCAGCAAGTAGCTGCTTTTGCTCTTCCTGGAACGAGTACTCCCGAAGGGCGCAACGCGGCCAAAAAAGCAGGTACTTTGATTATGCTTAAACCACAAGAAACGATAGATTTTCATGTAATAACAGGATTAGAGAAATAAGGTGAGACGTTATGTATCCAGAAATTTTGGTTATTGGCTCAAATATGATGGAATTAAGTACTGATATTGATCGAATGCCTGAGTTAGGAGAAACTGTTTCCGCTCCTAACTTTCATATGGCTTTTGGAGGAAAAGGAGCAAATCAAGCTTATGCTGCAGCGCGTTTAGGATCACGAGTAGGGATGATCTCTAAAGTTGGCTCAGATGCGCTGGGTGAAAAATATTTAGAGCACTTTCAAAAATCAGGTATTGATGTTCAAGGAGTAACAAAAGGAAAAAAGAGTAATGGTGTTGCTCCATGCTTCATTCAAGGTAATATGAACAGTATTATTGTTGTTCAAGGTGCGAATAGTGAATTAACTCCTGATGTCTTGGAGCAGTATGAAGACCTAATTAAGCATGCTAAATTGATTGTTCTTCAACAAGAAATTTCTTTGGAAACTAATTATAAAGCAATTGACTTAGCTGAAAAGTATTCTGTGCCTGTAATGTTGAATCCAGCACCAGCAAATGATCATGTTGATTTAAAACATATTAGTAAATGTACATTTTATAGTCCAAATGAAACAGAACTTGGATATCTCACTAAGATGCCTATTGAAACTATTTCTCAAATAAAAAAAGCAGCCCATAAATTAGTTGATTTAGGGGTTAAAAATATGATAGTAACTTTAGGATCAAGAGGGGTATTATGGGTAACACAAGATAATGAAAAATTGATTCCTGCATATAAAGTTGAAGCACTTGATTCAATTGGTGCAGGGGATGCATTTGTAGGAGCCTTTTCTCACTATTATGTAGAAAATGGAAATATTGAAGAATCATTACGTGAAGCAAATATCTATGCAGCCATTACTGTAACTCGTTCCGGAAGTCAAACTTCATATCCAGATATGAGTGAAGTAAAGGAGCTAAGAGAAAAGTTGGGAATGAATTCTGTCCCAGTTGCTAGTCTTTAAAGATAGAGGTGAAAAATATGTCAGTCTCTACTTTAAAAAAAGAAAAACAACATAAAGAGACATGGATTCAATATTCTGATGGATATTTAAGTAAAACACCGATTTGGCAATATATATTAGTATCATTATGTTTCCCAATGTGGGGAATGGCATCTTCTTTAAATGATATTTTAATTACCCAGTTTAAAACTGTCTTTTCTTTAAGTGATACAGCAACTGCCTTTGTTCAATTTGCTTTTTATGGGGGATATTTTTTACTTGCCATTCCAGCAGCTACTATAATTCGAAAAAATACATATAAAACTGCTATTTTATCCGGATTAGCATTTTTCATTATTGGATGTGGAATGTTCTTTCCAGCGTCTCATATGGCTACATATGGTATGTTTTTGCTAGCTGTATTTATTATTGCAATTGGATTGAGTTTTCTAGAAACGTCTTGTGATACTTATTCAACAATGATGGGACCACAAAGAACTGCTAACTTAAGAATTAATATCTCTCAAATGCTTATTCCTTTTGGAGATGCTGGAGGTATTTTATTAGGAAAGTATTTGGTATTTAGTGATGGTGGAAATATGCAAGCTGCTGTTAAAGGAATGACGGCGACTCAAAGATTAGCTTATAATGAACATGTTTTGCAGTTAACTTTACAACCATATAAATACATTTTGTTAGTATTAAGTGCGTTGTTTATTTTGATTGCCATTACCCATATGCCTTATTCTAAAGCTACTGTAACTAAGAAAGCAGAAGATAAAAAATCATCTACTGTAAAGACTACATTGAGTTCAGTTAAGCATTTACTTAAAAATAAGCGATTTATGAAGGCAGTGGGAGCTCAATTTCTTTACGCTGGGATGCAGACTTGTGTTTGGTCATTTACAATTCGGTTTGCATTAAGAATTATACCTGGAATTTCAGATCAAAATGCTACGGATTATATGATTATCGGCTACTTAGTATGGTTTATAGGAAAAGTTCCTGCAACTTGGCTCATGAGTAAATTCTCTATTACTAAAGTTATGACTGTGTATGGAATTTTGGGTACTCTATGCTTGATTTTCACTTTTACAGTTCATAATCCAATTGCGATTTGGGGAGCTGTGGCAACCGATTTCTTCTTTGGTCCATTTTGGCCAACTATTTATGCTCATGGATTGGATCAAATTACTGAAAAGAAATACACTGAAACCGGTGGTGCATTTATGGTAATGTCTTTAATCGGTGGTGCACTAATTCCAATTATTATGGGTAGAGTATCAGATTTATCTGGTTCTATGCAATTAGCATTTATTGTTCCAACTATTTGTTTTGCTTTGATTACGTTTTACTTTTATGCAGAACATTGCTATGAATTGAAACACCCAAATTCAGTTAAAGAAAAATAATCTATATAAAAAAGATAAATAAAAAGTACAAGTATTAATTCGATACCTGTACTTCGTTCTTAAATATATTTTTAACCATTTGTATTATAGCATTAATATAACTAGAAGGATTAAACAATCAACTTTGTTTGATCCTTTTGTCTTTTGTAGTTTATAGGTTGTATAATAGAGACTCATTAAATTTGATAAACAAATTTTTTAATCGCTTCATCACCAAATTCTTGATTTTGACGAATTAAAATCCCTGCACATGCTTCGCTATCACTCAAGGCATTATGGTGATGCCAGAGTTTGACATCTAAAGCCTCGGAAACCGTATCTAGTTTATGATTAGGTAAATCCGGCTCAAACCGTTTGCTAGTTGCTAAAGTATCAATAACCAAATAATGAGGTTCTTCAATATTATAACGAGCTAGTGATTTACGCATCACGTTCGTGTCAAAACGGGCATTATGAGCAATTACCAACATTCCTGGCTGATAGAGATCTTTGATCTTGGGCCAGACTTCAGCCATCGTTGGTGCATCTTTGACATTATCAGCAGTAATGTTGTGAATTTTAATGTTACGGCTATCAAAAGGCATCTGCGGATTAATAACTGTGTAAAAACGATCAACAATTTTGTTGTTTCTTACCATCACGAGAGCTAGTGAACATGCGCTTTCTGGATAGCGATTTGCCGTTTCAAAGTCCATTGCAATAAAATTCATAAAAAACCTCCAATAATTAAAATTAGTATAGCATATGGTCTTAGATGAGGTGAATGAGGTAAAATATTAGAAGGATATTATGAGGGGGTTTTATTTTGCAGTTGCTTGATTTAAAAGGTGACGGAATTGATATTCAAGAAAAAGTTCCGTTGAGCAAATATACATTTACTAAAACAGGAGGTCCTGCCGAGTTTTTGGCTTTTCCAAAAAATATTGATCAATTAGAAAAGTTGGTTCAAGTAACTAGGGAAAATAATATCCCTTTAACAGTGATTGGAAATGCATCTAACTTAATTATTCGTGACGGCGGTATTGATGGGTTAGTGGTAATTTTAACCGAAATGAATCAAATTACAGTCAATGGCACAGAAGTTACTGCTGAAGCAGGAGCACGAATTATTGATACAGCCTTTACTGCAGCTAAGGCGGCTCTTAGTGGAATGGAATTTGCAGCCGGAATTCCAGGCAGTGTTGGTGGCGGCGTCTTCATGAATGCTGGTGCTTATGGTGGTGAAACTCAAGAAGTAGTTAAAACCGTTAATGTAATGACTAAAGATGGCGAATTTAAGACGTATTCTAATGAAGAAATGGAGTTTTCTTATCGTCACTCTTTAATTCAAGAAAATGGTGATATTGTTTTAAGCGCAACTTTTGAATTAAAGAAGGGCGAAAAAGATAAAATCCTGGACGAAATGAATTATTTAAATGCACTTAGACGTTATAAACAGCCACTTGAATACCCATCTTGCGGAAGTGTATTTAAACGTCCTAAGGGGCATTTTGTTGGCCCAATGATTATTAAAGCTGGCCTTCAAGGAAAGCAAATTGGTGGAGCCCAAGATTCAACTAAGCATGCCGGATTTATAGTAAATAAAGGTGGCGCAACAGCAACTGATTATTTGGATTTAATCCATTTAATACAAAAAGTGATTAAAGAAAAATATGATATTGATCTTCACACTGAAGTTAGAATTATTGGAAAAAGCGAAAATGATTAGTAGCAGGCTACAGGCTGGAAAGCTTGTAGCTTCTTTGATAGAGAGGGAAAATGGATTTAATACAACTTAAAGATGTGAATAAACGCTATGATGATGGCTTTGTAGCGTTAAAAAATATCAATTTAACAATTGAATCGGGTAAATTTTATTCTTTATTGGGACCTAGTGGATCGGGTAAGTCAACAATTTTACGAATTATTGCTGGATTTAGCCAACCCACTGAAGGTAAGGTTTATTTTGATGGGAAAGATATTACGGATCTTGATCCAGCTAAAAGACATGTTAATACAGTTTTTCAAAATTATGCTCTCTTTCCTCATCTAAATGTTTTTGAAAACGTAGCTTTTGGTTTAAAGATTAAGAAAGTACCCATGAATAAAATAAAAAAGGCAGTCAAAGATGCTCTTCATATGGTGCGGCTTGACGGCTTTGCTAATCGGGAAATTTTTGAATTGTCTGGGGGACAGCAACAACGTGTAGCAATTGCCCGAGCAATCGTAAATGAGCCCAAAGTTTTGCTGTTAGATGAATCCTTATCAGCGCTGGATAAACGATTGCGTAAAGAAATGCAATTTGAATTAAGAGCCATCCAGAAGAAATTGGGGATTACTTTTATTTTTGTTACTCATGATCAAGAAGAAGCCTTATCGATGAGTGATGAAATTTTTGTTCTCAATGATGGAAAAATTCAGCAAAGTGGAACCCCTGTAGATATTTATGATGAGCCAATTAATGATTTTGTTGCTAGATTTATCGGGGATTCCAATATTTTACCGGGGAGAATGATTAAAGACTTTGAGGTAGAGTTTGCAAATAAACGCTTTAAATGTGCGGATGCGGGAATGAAGGCTAATGAAAAAGTTGAAGTTGTTATTCGACCTGAAGATTTAGATATTACTACTCCTGATAAAGGAAAACTTGTGGTCACGGTTCAAAGTCAGCTCTTTTTAGGAGATCATTTTGAAATTAAAGCGATTGATGCTGATGAAAATGAATGGCTCATTCAATCGACTAATGGATGTAAGGTGGGCGAACGAATTGGTTTATATTTTGATCCAGAAGATATTCATGTAATGCGTCTTCATGAAAGTCAAGAAGAATTTGATGCCCGACTTGAAACTTATGAGGGGGAGAATTAGGGTGAAGAATAAGAAACTTTTTTTAATTCCATATTATTTATGGATTTTCTTATTTGTAATTCTGCCAATTTTATTAATAATTTGGTATTCATTAACAGATAGTAATCATCATTTTACACTGAATAACTTTGTTCAATTTTTTCGCAATGGAACTTTTTTGCGAATGATGATTAATTCATTTTGGTATGCTTTTTTAATTACAGTCATTACTTTGCTTATTTCTTATCCTGCGGCATATTTTTTGACTAAAATGAAGAATCAGCAACTCTGGTTAATGTTGATTATTTTGCCTACATGGATAAATTTATTGCTTAAGGCCTATGCTTTTATTGGTATTTTAGGAAATAACGGCTTGGTCAATAAGTTTTTGCATTTATTTGGAATTGGCCCGGTAAATATCTTATTTACGGATTTTGCCTTTATTTTTGTGGCAACTTATATTGAAATCCCATTTATGATTTTGCCAATTTATAATGCCATTAAAGAAATTGATACAGCGCTGATTCAAGCTTCTGAGGATTTGGGGGCAAGTAAATGGCAAACTTTTTACTATGTTTTATGGCCTTTATCTAAACCAGGAGTGGAAAGTGGAGTGCAGGCAATCTTTATCCCATCCTTATCATTGTTCATGTTAACTAGGTTGATTGGGGGAAATCGAGTAATTACCTTAGGTACTGCAATTGAGGAGTACTTCATGACCACCATGAATTGGAATATGGGAGCTACGATTGGTGTAGTTTTGATTATTTTGATGGTTTTGGTCATGCTTTTGACTGGACGAAAAAGAAAGAGAAAGAGGGTTAACTTATGAGAAAAAATCTTGTAGCCAAAATTTACTTAGGTTTAACTTTGATTATCTTATATGTGCCCATTTTCTATCTGATCTACTTTTCTTTTTCTAGTGGTAAAAATATGAATAAGTTTGGTAGTTTTACTTGGGAACATTATCAAACTTTATTTCAAGATAATCGTTTACTAGCCATCTTTTTAGAAACGATTTTGTTAGCGCTATTGTCTAGTTTAGTTGCAACTGTTATTGGGACAATTGGTGCATTTGCAATTGCGATGGCCAAAAGAAAATCTTCCAAAAAAGTTCTGCTCAGTCTAAATAATGTCTTGATGGTTTCTCCCGATGTTATTATTGGGGCGAGTTTTTTGATTTTCTTTACAGCATTAGGTTTTGGTTTAAATTTTGGCTCTGTATTACTTAGTCACATTGCTTTCTCTATTCCAATTGTTGTTCTCATGGTCTTACCACGTTTGGAAGAAATGGATTTTTCTTTAATTGATGCGGCTAGAGATCTGGGAGCTAATTCGTATCAAGTATTTACTAATGTAATGTTACCCGTAATGATGCCTGGGATTTTTTCTGGATTCTTTATGGCGCTAACCTATTCCTTGGATGATTTTGCAGTAACATTTTTTGTAACTGGAAATGGTTTTTCAACATTATCAGTTGAAATTTATTCAAGAGCTCGCCAAGGAATCGATTTAGAAATTAATGCTTTAAGTACAGTGATGTTTTTATTTGTATTAGTGTTAGTAGGAATTTATTATTTTATCACTACTCGTAAAAACAAGAAAAATCATCGGCCAATTGGAGGAATGATCAAATGAAAAAGATACTATGGTCAATTGTGGCAATAATATTGGCTTGTATGGGTCTTGGCTATGCCGCAATTAAACTCGATCAACCTTCAATCAAGACGAAAAAGCAAAATTTGATTATTTACAATTGGGGAGATTATTTAGATCCTAAACTAATTAAGCAATTTGAAAAAAAGTACGGTTATCATGTGATTTATGAAACATTTGATTCAAATGAAGCTATGTATACCAAAATAAAACAGGGTGGGACGGCTTATGATATTACGATTCCGTCGGAATATATGGTAACCAAGATGAGAAAAGCTAATCTGTTAGATCATTTAGATACTAAAAAAATCCCTAATCTTAAATACATTGGGAAGAATTTCTTACATCAACCCTTTGACACTAATAATGATTACTCAATTCCGTATTTTTGGGGTACCCTAGGGATTGTTTATAATGATCGGTTTGTTAAGAAAGGATCGATTACTAACTGGAATGATTTATGGAGTAAAAAATACCGCCATCAGATTCTATTAGTGGATTCAGCTAGGGATGCAATGGGAATGTCTTTAAAATCATTAGGGTATTCGATGAACACCACCAGTTCCATTAAACTGCATTTAGCTCAAACAAAATTAGATACATTGGGTCCCAATATTAAAGCGATTATCTCTGATGAAATGAAGATGTACATGATTCAAAATGAAGCTTCTATTGGCGTAACATGGTCTGGTGAAGCGCATGAAATGATGGAAGAAAATTCTCATCTACACTACGTAGTTCCTAGTGAAGGGTCCAATCTTTGGTTTGATAATTTTGTTATTCCTAAAACTGCTAAAAATAAAACGGCTGCTTACCAGTTCATTAATTTTATGCTGGAACCTAAAAATGCAGCTAAAAATGCGGAATATGTTGGTTATGCGACTCCTAATTTGGCAGCTAAAAAGTTGCTTCCTAAAAATGTTAGAAATAATCCTGAATTTTATCCAAGTGAGGAAAAATTGCGTAAGTTACAAGTTTTTAAGGATTTAGGACCTAAAAAGACGCAAGAATATAATGATTTGTTTTTAGAATTTAAAATGTATGCGCGTTAACGCTCAGACTTGGTTATAATTAATAATCAGGAAGGGGGAAGGGTATTGAAGTTTGATATTTCAAGCTTCCTTACTTGGAATAATTTTTCTATAGCGTTAGACGTTTTGATTATTTGGTATTTAGTCTATCGCTTAATTATGCTAATTAGAGGTACTAAAGCTGTCCAATTAGCTAAAGGAATTGTTTTTATTTTCATAGTAAGGATAATTGCTGGTTTCTTGCATTTAAATGCATTGACGTATATTGTTGATCAAATTGTTTCATGGGCTGTGGTTGGAATTATTGTAATTTTCCAACCAGAAATCAGGCGTGGACTTGAGCGAATTGGCCGCACTCCGCTTTTTGGTGGTCGTGAAGAAAATGCTCATGATCAATCGGTTAAGTTTATTAAAGAGCTCGATAAAGCCATTCAATATATGTCTAAAAGACGAATTGGGGCGCTCATTACCATTCAGCAAGAAACTGGGTTAGATGATTATATTGAAACTGGAATTAAGCTAGATGCGGACGTATCTGGGGAACTTTTGATCAATATTTTTATTCCGAATACTCCATTGCATGATGGAGCGGTAATTATTAATAATGATCGGATTGCGGTTGCAGCAGCTTATTTACCGTTATCGGACAGTACAATGATTCCTAAACGGCTTGGCACTCGTCATAGAGCGGCTGTAGGAATTTCTGAAGTGACAGATGCCATTACAATTGTTGTTTCAGAAGAAACAGGTGGAGTCACAATTACTCGTAATGGTCGTCTTCTGCTTGATATGACGAGAGAAGAATATATGAAGTATTTAACTGCAGAACTAGTTCCTAAAAAAGAAAAAGGTACAAAATGGTACCAAAAGCTTTTTAATAAAATTTGGAAGTGGGGTGCAGGCCGATGAAAGATTTTTGGGGAAAGCCTTGGTTTATTAAGGTGGTTTCTTTATTAATCGCTATTTTGTTAGTAGTTTATATCGATTCAACCCAACCTGGTTTTATCACTCAGGGTGAGCCTAAAAAAACGCGTCAAACGGCTAGTGAAATCCAAACCATTAAAGTCCCACTTCAAGTTTCAGTTGATACAGATAAATATTATGTAGTAGGATATCCGGAAAAGGTCAGCGTTACTTTAGAAGGTGCTAACGCATTAGTGACCTCAACAATTAATACTCAAAATTTTCGTGCATATATTGATTTAACAGATAAAAAAGTCGGTAAACAGGCTGTAAAAGTGCAAGTGAGTGGATTAAGCAAGCAATTATCTTATTCAATTAATCCTAAAACTGTAAATGTCGATATTGAACGTCGAAAATCGACTACCATGCCCGTGCAAATAGAGTATAATAAAAATGCTGTGGCTAGAGGATATAAGATTGGTAAAACATCAGTTAGTCCTCAGCAGGTAGAAGTAACTGGTGCAAAAGCTGAAGTCAATCAGATTGACCAGATTGTTGCTAAAGTTGCTCTTCCTAATGGAATTGATCACGACTATACGCGACAAGTGATTTTGGTTGCAGAAGATAAAAAAGGTCGTCAATTAAATGTAGTGATTGATCCTACGACTGCCAAAGCAAACATTCCAATTTCAACATCTAAAAAGACTGTCAAAATTGATTTAGATTCAAAGAATGAGGAAAGTGATAAAGTTTATTCAGTGACTGCGCGGACAGATCAAGTAACTTTATATGGTGAAAAGAGTGCACTGGCTAAAGTTAACCGTCTGAAAGTAAATGTGGACTTAAGAGATGTTAATTCTTCAATTACTAAGGATGTGCCAATTGAGCTTCCTAAGGGAGCAGTGCGGTCCGATCCCGGCAGTATTCAAGTTCAAATTAAAGTAAAAAACGCGTCTAGCGCAAAAAATAATTAGAAATTTATTGTGAAGAAAGGTTGTTTTTCTTATGTTAAAGTATTTTGGAACCGATGGCGTTCGTGGAGTAGCAAATCAAGGTCTTACTCCAGAAATGGCTTTTAAACTTGGCCGTGATGGTGGATATGTTTTAACCAAGAATAAAAAAGATGGTGAACAAGCTAAGGTTCTTGTTTCTCGCGATACTCGTATTTCTGGTCAAATGTTAGAATATGCTTTAATTTCTGGTCTTCTTTCAGTTGGTATTGAAGTTCTTGAAGTTGGCGTTATTACTACTCCAGGTCTTTCATATTTAGTTCGTGCTCAAGGTGCTGACGCCGGAATTCAAATTTCTGCTTCTCACAATCCAGTAGAAGATAATGGTATTAAGTTCTTTGGTAGCAATGGCTTGAAGCTTTCAGATGCTATGGAGGAAGAAATTGAGAAATTAATTGATGCCGAAGAAGATACCTTGCCACGTCCTTCCGCAAATGGTTTGGGAACTGTAACTGACTTCCACGAAGGTAGTTCAAAATATCTCCAATTTATCGAAAATACTATTCCTGAAGATTTAAGTGGTATTAAAGTAGTTATTGATGGTGCCAATGGTGCTTCAAGTGCTTTGATTTCTCGCTTATTTGCTGATTGTGGCGTGGACTTCACTACTATTGCAACTCATCCAGATGGTTTAAACATTAATGATCATGTTGGTGCAACCCACACTAAGAAATTGCAAGAAGAAGTTGTAAAGCAAGGTGCTCAATTGGGTCTTGCTTTTGATGGGGATGCTGATCGTTGCATTGCCGTTGATGAAAATGGTAATGAAGTAGATGGTGATCACATTATGTACGTAATTGGTACTTACTTAGCTGATCATGGCCGTCTTAAGAAAGACACTATTGTCACGACTGTAATGAGTAACTTGGGCTTCACTAAGGCACTTGAAAGAAAAGGACTTAAGAATATTCGTACTCAAGTTGGTGACCGTTATGTTTCCGAAGAAATGCGTGCACATGGTTATAACCTCGGTGGTGAACAGTCAGGTCACGTTATTATGACTGATTACCATAATACTGGTGATGGGATGCTTACTGGCCTTCATTTGATGCTTGTTATGAAGAAGACTGGCAAGTCATTATCTGAATTGCTTGAAGACTTTAAGGATTACCCACAATGTCTTGTAAATGTTCCTGTAGAAGATAAGAAGAGTTGGAAAGAACATCAACCAATTCTCGATGTAATTAAGGAAGTTGAAGCTGATATGAACGGCAATGGTCGTGTATTGGTTCGTCCTTCAGGAACTCAAGATTTGCTTCGTGTAATGGCAGAAGGTCCTACTCAAGAAGAAACTGATGCATACGTTGACCGTATTGTTAAAGTTGTAGAAAAAGAAATGGGTAAGTAATCAACTGTTTTCTAGTCTTAATAGATCCAGGTATTTCCTGGATCTATTTTTTTATTAAAAAATAATATACCAATTTTGCAACTTTCTTCTTGACCGATTTGATAAAAAGGGCTATGATTGCACTTGTAACAATAAAAATTAACTAGTCCATTTAGATAAAATTGAACTAGACCAAAGGAGAAAAATATATGTGTGGAATTGTTGGTGTCGTTGGTAAACCAGCCAAAGATATTATTTTAAATGGCTTAACTAATCTTGAATACCGTGGCTACGATTCAGCAGGTATTTACTTGAATGACTTAAATGGCGATGAATATTTAACTAAGGCCGTAGGTCGTATTTCAAACTTAAAAGAAAAACTTACTCCTGATGAAGAAGGTTTAGTAGGAATTGGTCACACTCGTTGGGCTACTCACGGTAAGCCAACTGTTGACAATGCTCACCCACACTTTGATGAAACTAAGCGTTTTTACTTGGTTCACAACGGAGTGATTGAAAATTACACTGAATTAAAGGAAAAGTACTTAGAAGGTGTAAATTTCCATTCAGATACAGATACTGAAGTTGTAGTTCAATTAATTAGTAAAATTGCACGTGAAAAAAATTTAGATGCATTTTCCGCATTTAAAGAAGCTTTGAAACTTGTTAAGGGTTCATATGCATTTTTATTAGTTGATAATACTGAACCTGATCACGTATTTATTGCAAAGAACAAGTCACCAATGATGCTTGGATTGGGTGATGGCTTTAACATTATTGCATCTGATGCAATTTCTGTTTTAGATCAAACTAAGACTTTCGTTGACTTACAAGATGGTGATGTTGGTGACATTACTAAGGATTCATATACTATTGAAACTGTAGATGGTAAGAAAGTTGACCGTGAACCACATGTATTGAACATCGATCCAAACGCTGCTTCAAAGGGTGCATATGAATTTTACATGTTAAAGGAAATTGATGAACAACCTGGCGTTATGCGCCACATGTCACAAAACTACCTTGATGAAAATGGTAAGCCAAAAGTAGATCAAGATATTGTTGATGCAATTTCTAAAGCTGATCGTCTTTATATCTTTGCTGCAGGTACTAGTTACCACGCAGGCCTCGTGGGTAAGTCAATTTTTGAACATTACACTGGTATTCCTACAGAAGTTGGCTATGCTTCAGAAGCTGGTTACCACTTCCCAATGATGAGCAAGCATCCATTCTTTATTTTCTTAACTCAATCTGGAGAAACTGCAGACTCACGTGTTGTATTGAAGGAAGCTAACAAGCGTGGTATTCCAAGTTTGACCATGACTAATGTTGAAGGTTCAACTTTATCCCGTGAAGCTAACTACACTATGCTCTTAGATGCTGGTCCTGAAATTGCCGTTGCTTCAACTAAGGCCTACACTGCTCAAGTTGCATTACAAGCTGTTTTGGCTAAGGCTTTAGGTGAAAAGCTTGGTAATCAAGAAGCTAAAGACTGGAACTTGAAGCATGACTTGGCAATTGCTGCTGAAGGAATCCAACAAATCGTAGATGGTAAAGAAAAGATCAAAGAATTGGCTGATAAGTACTTAGTTAAGTCAAGAAATGCTTTCTACATTGGTCGTGGAATTGATCATGCTGTTGCTTTGGAAGGTGCATTGAAGTTAAAGGAAGTTTCCTACATTCAAACCGAAGGATTCGCTGCTGCTGAGCTTAAGCACGGTACTATTTCATTGATTGAAAAGGACACTCCAGTTATTGCTTTGATTAATGATCCAGTTACTGCTGACCTTACTCGTGGTAACATTCAGGAAGTTGTTTCTCGTGGTGCAAGTATCATTACTATTGTTGGTAAAGAATTTGCTAATAGTGACGACACTATTGTTTTACCAGAAATTAACTACTACATGTCAGCACTTTTGACTGTGGTTCCAACTCAACTTCTTGCATACTATGCTTCTAAGGATAAAGGATTAGATGTTGATAAACCTCGTAACTTGGCTAAGAGTGTAACTGTTGAATAATTACTAAATAAATACTTAGAAGGTAGACTTTTAGAAGCCTACCTTCTTTTTTTGTTGTTTTGTATAATTAAGGAAAAAAGTGAAGTCGAGCAAAACAATGATACTTACAGAAAGACAAAAAGATATTCTTTCTTTATTGATTACCAGTGAAGAAGGAATTAGTGTTAAAGAGCTAGAAAATCGCTTAAATGTTAGTCGAAGGACAATTTATCGTGAATTTAAAGAATTAAAAGATGTTCTGGCTACGGATGAACTAAATTTAGTTAATAAAAAAAGAAAATATGGAGTTGAAGGTAACAAGGAAGCTCTTAATAAGTTGATTTTGGCAGTTAAGAAGACTAAGATTCAATCTTCAATGTCAGTGGAAAGAAGAGAGAATGCCTTAGCTGCGATTCTACTTTTGAATGACGAGCCTAAAAAGATTATTCAATTTGCTTTGGATTTAAATGTTAGTGAAGCCACTATTCAGAATGATTTAGATATTGTCGAAAAATCTTTGGCAGAATATAAGATTAATTTAATTCGGAAAAAGGGCGTTGGAGTATACGTTGAAGCTAGTGAAAGTGAGCGACGCCAAGTTTTAGTGGGGATTTTATTAAGCGAAATCAATGACTATGACTTTTTTCATTATTTAAATCATACCCAGCTAAAGAGCCACAATTTCTTTTTACAAATTATTTCAAGAGATCTTTTGTTTGAAACGCGAAAAGCTTTAACTAAATCGATTATTCCAAATATTAAATTGGATTCTGATCATCAATTGATCGAACTCATTTTGATCTTTGCAGTATCCTTAACGCGGATTAAGGCTGGTTTTCCTATTGAAAAGGTGGATTTAGAACCAGGTTCTTTAAAATATCAGGGACTTGTTTTCCGCTTTATGGCTTTAATTACTGAGAAAATGGCTCTTAAAGTTGAACAAACCGATGTAACTTATTTAGCAAATAAAGTTATGGCTAGTGATACGGAACAAACTAAACTTCATTATGATAGTGATTATGAGTTAGCTGCTTCCATTAGAGTGAAGAATTTTGTGCGTATTGTTTCCGAGAAGATGCAATGGAATTTTCAAAAGAGTACAACTTTTGTTAACCGTTTAACCCGTCATATTATTGGTTTAACCCAGCATAGAGTTACCCCTCTTCCTAACGCTCGAATAGAAACTTTGGCTGGCCTAAGTAAGCGCTTTACGAAACTTTATACCGTTATTCAGCAAGCTTGGCAGGCAGAATTTCCTACAGATAAGATAACTAGTTCAGAAATGCAGCTATTGTTGCTCTATTTTGCTAATGAATTTACTAATTTTGAGAATCACCAACAATTTAATGCACTGGTAATCTGTGAAAATGGGATCGGGACTTCTGCCATTTTAAAAGCAAGATTGAAGCAAGAGTTGCCAGAAATTAAGCAGATTAAATTAAGCAAAGTCTCTGATTTAGTAAATATTGATTTACAAAAGTATGATTTGATTTTATCAACACTGGAATTAAAGGGATTTTCAAGATCTTATCAATTAGTGAGTCCATTGCTTTTAGATGATGAAATTATTCGAATTAAGAATTACTTGAAGGATTACGAAAGAAAATATCCTCTCGTTAATCAGCCGATGTTTAGTTCTAATAAAACTAAGCATGCAACCAAAGAACTTTCAAAAATTTCTATTGGGACATTATTTTGTGCAGATTTAGTAAATAGTATTAAAGTTCAAACACTAAGATACAATGCAACCGATTTGATTGCAGTAGTTCAAGAATGTTTAGCTCATATAGGACGTAATTTGATTACTACGCAACTTCCAGTAGCTAAAAAGATTCTCAAGCGAATTCAGTTGGCTCCGGTTGGAATCCCGAATAGTCATTTAGCCCTTCTTCATACTAGTAGCCATGAAATCAAACGCTGTACATTTATGATTTTCGATTTAGATAATGAAATTGTATTAAAATCGATGGATCATAATGAAATTGAAGTAAGCAGAATCTTGTTAATGCTCGGACCAGCAGAACTTTCTGATGCAGAACAGGAGGTCATGAGTTTGATTTCTAGCATGATTATTATGAATGATGCTAACTTGCGTCTTTTTACTAATGGCAATCAAGATCAAATCAAAAATGCTATTTCAAGCCAATATTTGCAAGAACTAAAGAGAAAATTGGAATAAAGTGAATAGTTTAACAAGCTCTGACACATTTTATTGTGTCAGAGTTCTATTTTGATTAGATTGTAAACGCTTACCAAGTATCGTACGATAAGAATGTAAGATAAAAGAGGGGAGAAAAAACTAATGGCTCAAGCAAAGAAAAGCTCTTCAGTTAAAGTGAAGGTTCAAAAGTTTGGTACTGCTTTGTCTGGGATGATTATGCCAAACATCGGTGCCATCATTGCTTGGGGACTTACCGCTGCGATTTTCATGACACCAAATGGTTGGTTCCCAAACGCACAAATTAACAAATTAGTTCAACCAATGTTGATTTACTTGTTGCCACTTTTAATTGGTTATACAGGTGGTCGGATGGTCGACGATGAAAGAGGTGCCGTTATTGGTGCTATCGGTACTCTTGGTGTAATTGTTGGTACAACTCAACCAATGTTCTTGGGAGCCATGATTATGGGTCCACTCAGTGGTTGGTGCTTAAAGACTTTAGATAATGCATGTAGAGATAAGATCAAATCAGGATTTGAAATGATCTATAATAACTTCTCACTTGGTATTTTGGGAATGATTTTAGCGATTTTCGCTTACTTCATCATTAACCCAGTTATGATGTGGGGAAGCCATTGGGCAAGTGTTGGTGTTGATGCAATTATCCGTGTTCACCTATTGCCACTTGCTAATATCATTATTGAACCTGCTAAGGTTTTGTTCTTAAACAATGCGATTGGTAATGGTATTTTGGTACCACTTGGAATTCAACAAGCTTCTGAAGTTGGTAAATCAGTTCTATTCTTGATGGAATCAAACCCAGGCCCTGGTCTTGGAATTTTACTTGCATTTATGTTCTTTGGTAAAGGCAGTTCTAAGAGTTCGGCTCCAGGTGCTGCAATTATTGAATTCTTCGGTGGGGTTCATGAAATCTACTTCCCATACGTATTGATGAAACCATCTTTAATCATCGCTGCAATTTGTGGTGGTGTAACTGGTACGGCATTATTTACAACTCTTAATGGGGGATTAAAGGCTGCCGCTTCTCCAGGCTCAATTTTAGCTATTTTGCTTGTTTCCGCAAAAGGCTCATACTTAGGTAACATCGTCGGTGTTCTTGGAGCTGCAATTGTTTCATTCATCGTAGCTGCAATTATTCTTAAGAACGATAAAGGTGATGGAGCTGATTTAGCTGCCAAACAAAAAGAGATGGAATCAATGAAAGCAGAATCAAAGGGTACTAAGATGCCAAGTGAACAATCTGCTCATGACTCAGTAACTTCATACAAAGACATTAAGAAAGTTATCTTTGCTTGTGATGCCGGAATGGGATCATCTGCAATGGGTGCCTCACTTCTTCGTGATAAATTCAAGAAAGCCGGCATTAATATCCCTGTAACTAATACTGCTGTTAGAAACTTGAAAGATGAACCAGGATTATTAGTTGTAACTCAAGAAGAATTAGCTGACCGTGCTCGTCAAAAGACTCCAGATGCAATGCATATTGCTGTTGGCAACTTCTTAAGCAATCCAAAATACGATGCAATCGTTGCTAACTTTAAAGCTTTGACTCAAGTTCAAGATAAGCCTAAATCCACTGAAAAGAAGCCAGCTAATGGTTCACTTGAAGGAATTGATTTCAGTAAAGTTAAAGAAGTCGACTTCATTCGCCATGATCAACATATTGGTTCAGCTACAATGGCAACTAACTTGTTTGAAAACGCAATGAAGAAAGCTGGTAAGAAGACTCCAGTCAAGGCAATCAGAATTAATGAATTAGATGATGATCCAAGTCATTTAGTAATTGTTACTCCAGCTGCTAAGAAGAATTTGGCGGTTCGTTATAGCGATATTCAAATTGTGGTTGTTGATGATCTTCTTAAAGATAAGAAACTTAAAGAAATTATCGATAAGTTAAGCTAGAAAGGGATGAGATAAGTGAAGTTACAAACAAATATGATTAAGTTGAATCAAGATGTGCCAACCCGTGATCAAGCCATTCGCATGGCCGGACAACTTCTGGTTGATGGTGGTTGTGTTGAGCCTGGATACATTGATTCAATGATTGCTAGAAACAATGATGTTTCAACTTATATGGGAAACTTTATCGCCATCCCTCATGGCACTGATGAAGGTAAAAAGCATATCAAGAAAACCGGAATTTCAGTCGTGCAAATTCCAATGGGGGTTGATTTTAGTAATCCTGATGATGATACTGAACAACTTGTAACAGTTGTCTTTGGAATTGCGGGTTTGAATAATGAACACTTAAACCTTTTATCACAGATTGCAATTTTCTGTAGTGATGTTTCAAACGTTGCCAAATTAGCTGACGCACAATCACCACAAGAAGTAATAGATTTATTGAAAGAAGTAGGAGATTAAAAATGAGAGCAGTACATTTTGGTGCAGGTAACATTGGTCGTGGATTTATTGGTGAAACTTTAGCAGATAATGGTTTTGGTATTGACTTTGTCGATGTAAATGAAACTATTATTGATGAATTAAATAAGCGCGGGGAATACGATATTGAATTAGCAGCTCCTGGCAAGAAGAGAATCCATGTTTCAAACGTTGATGGGATTAACAATGCTAAGAATCCAGAAAGGGTAATTGAAGCAATTAAATCTACAGATATGATTACAACCGCGATTGGTCCGAAGATTTTGGCTCTTATTGCTCCACTTATTGCTCAAGGTTTAACTGAAAGAATTAAATCTGGCAATACTCAACCACTTGATGTTATTGCTTGTGAAAACATGATCGGTGGTTCAGAACACTTGAAAGAAGAAGTTTACAAGCATTTGGACGATGACATTAAGCCAGAAGTTGATAAATACATTGGCTTCCCTAATGCCGCCGTAGATAGAATTGTTCCAATTCAACACAACGATGATCCATTGTTTGTTTCAGTTGAAGACTTCAAGGAATGGGTTATTGACGAAAGCCAAATGAAGAACAAGGATATCAAGTTGAAGGGTGTTGATTATGCTCCAGACCTTGAACCTTATATTGAAAGAAAGTTGTTCTCAGTAAATACTGGTCACGCAACTGTTGCTTACACTGGTAAGAGCCTTGGTTATTCAACTATTGGGGATGCAATTAAAGATCCATTTGTTTTAAGGCAAGTTAAGAGAGTTCTTAGCGAAACTCGTTCACTTTTATACCATAAGTGGAACAAGGAATTTACTGAGGAAAGCCTTGAAGAATACCACAACAAGATCTTAAGTAGATTCCAAAACCCATACATTTCAGATGATATTGCTCGTGTAGGTAGAACTCCTATCCGTAAGTTGGGCTACAATGAAAGATTTATCCGTCCAATTCGTGAATTGAAGGAAAGAGGGTTAGACTACAGTGCCTTAATGGAAACTGTTGGTAGAATCTATCACTTTGATGAACCAAAGGATAAGGAAAGTGTCAAGTTGATGGACATGCTTAAGAATGAAGATTTGAAGGATGTCATCGTAGAAACTACTGGTTTGAAGGATGATCCAGAATTAGTTGAAGAAATTGTTGAATCATACAATAACGCTGAAAATGATAAAAAGAATTAGTTAAGTTATATTCAAGTAAAAAGCCGTGAGGAAACTCACGGCTTTTTGTATAATAAAAGAGGTATTTTATTTTGATAAAGGGATGATTTAGATGGCAATTAAAATGATTGCAGTAGATTTAGATGGGACTTTGTTGACGAGTGGAAATAACATTTCGCCAGAAACGCAAAGAACCTTGCAAGTTGCAAGTAGCCAAGGAATTAAGGTTGTACTTGCATCCGGTAGACCGCTTTCTGGGGTATTGCCATTTGATGAACAGTTGGGCCTTTCTGGTGATGATCAATATGCAGTTGTCTTTAATGGAGCTGTGGTGCAGAACTTAGCAGGCAAAGTATTAATGAGTCAAGAAATGGATTATCGCGACTTTAACACTATGCTTCGCCTGCAACGATTAGCCCATGTTAATTTGCATTTTGAGACGACAGAGTGTTTTTGGACGCTTGATCACGATCTTTCTGTACAAATGCAGATCAATGCGGCTTTTACCGATAATGAAATTAGAGTAAGAAATCGTGAGGAAATTCCGAAGAACTTTACTTTTAATAAGGTCGGCTTTACTTGCAATCGCGGAAGTGACCAAATTGAAAAGTTATGGAATTCAATTCCTGATTGGGCCTTTCAATCTTATGATATTGTGCATAGTTTGGATACTTGTATTGAATTAAATGCCATTGGTGCTTCTAAGGGAAATGCTGTGATGGATTTGGCCGAAAGGCTTAAATTATCTCAAAATGAAGTAATGGTCTTTGGCGATCAGGGGAATGATTTATCAATGTTTGAAAATCCAGAATTTAAGAAAGTAGCCATGGGCAATGCAATTAGCGATATTAAAGATAGAGCTGATTACATTACTGATGATAATGATCATAATGGAATTGCAAAGGCTTTGAAAAAATTTGTTTTATAAGTTACATGAGTCTATTATGGAATAATAAGAATTTTAAAAATCGAGTGATGGTAATGGTAGAAAATAAAGAAGCAGGCAATATTTCAGACGCTGAATGGGAAGTTATGCGAATTATTTGGACTTTAGAAACTGCCAGCAGCAGTGAAGTTATTAAAGAATTGCAAGCTAAAAAAGACTGGTCTGAATCAACAATTAAGACTTTGATGGGTCGCTTAGTTCAGAAAGGCTTATTAAAGACAAAAAAAGATGGGCGCAAATTTATTTATTCACCAACCGTTAGTCAAACTGAGATGATGTATACTCAAACCAGTGAAATGCTTGATAAAATGTGCAATATGCACAAGGGAGAATTGCTCATTAGAGTGTTGAAAGAAATTCCTTTATCCAAACGAGATATTGCAGCTCTTGAAAAAGAGCTTAACAATAAGAAGAAAAATGCTCCAAATATGGTGCCATGTAATTGTTTGGAAAAAGGAGAACATATTTGTTAAAGAAAAAGTGGGAGTACAATGTCAGATAAAGTAAAAAACTATCTTAGTGTTGCTGGATTTGCCTTTTTTGGAGGAATGGCACGTGCATATTTAAACACTAATTTTCATTTTTATGGTACATTTTGGGGAAATATTATTGGATGCTTTCTCTTAGCATTTTTTACGTATTTCTTTTTTGAATTCAAAGATTTCTATGAATGGCTCAATGTGGGAATTTGTACGGGATTTGTTGGTGCATTTACCACTTTTTCAACTTTTAACTTAGAAGTGTTGAAAAATTTTGATGCTCATTTAAGTGACATAGCATTGATCTATCTTTTTAGTTCAATTATATTTGGTTTTGTCTTTGCTTATATTGGGGCTCATATGGGTGAAACTTTAAGTAAAATTGTAACTGGGAGGGTAAAATGAATATTATAATTGCAGGTCTTGGCGCAAGTTTAGGCGCGATTTTACGCTACTTCATAACTAATTACGGTAAGAAGCATTGGGAAGAATTAAAAAAACATTATTTAAATTTGCCATTTCCAACTTTGTTTATTAATTTAACTGGAACCCTTATATTGGGATTTGTCTTTGGAATAAAAGTTAATCCATTTTTCTATGCTTTAGTTGGAACTGGAGTAATGGGTGGCTACACTACCTTTTCAACTTTGAATACGGAACTAGTTGCCCTATATCATAGTAAAAATTATTCAGGATTAGTTCTATATGCTTTAGCATCATATGTGGGAGGACTCATTCTAGTATATGTGGGATATTATTTAGGAAGACTGTTTTAAATGAAAAAAACGTGGAATATTATAATTAAAATAATTGCAATTATAACAGTCGCTCTTTCTGGATATTTAATGTTAACTAGTGATGTTCAGCTAAAAATTAGTGATACCCATGCAATGGTTAAGCAGGTTGTTAGAGAAATTGTTTCAGATAGTGAAGATCAAAGTTTGAGATATGCCACTCAATTTTTAGAGGCATCAGGCTTAGAAGATGATTTGCTTCAAGCCTTTCCAAAAAAGTATAACTTAGATTTATCTTATGCAGATTTGTATCGATTAAGTACAAAATATGATGAAACTGGAAAGATCACGCCAAGTGATTTAAATCTAGAGAATTCTAATCGGCTAGAAGAGGTAGTTAATAAATTTATAGTAAAAGAGATTAACCAAAAGCTTAAAGAGGATTCCAAGCAGGTCTATCACATTATAAGTATTTATCGATACTCGATCTTTATTATTGTTTTATTATATATATTAGGAGCACTTTTAATAATTTTTGAAAAATATTGGGCCTCAATTCCGATAATAATTGCAACAGGAGGATCGTTTGGTCTTTTATGGTATTTTAATACTGAGGCCACGTCTTCACTTCAAACGATTTATCAGGGAATCTTTATTGATATTTCATCAGGAATTTGGATAGGCTTGATTTTAGGAATAGTAATTGCAATAATGTGGCCGATTTGGCTAAAATTTAATTCAGATAAGAAGGTAAAATAATGAAAAAGATATTATTTGTCTGTCATGGAAATATTTGTCGTTCTCCAATGGCAGAATACATTATGAAAAATTTACTGGCAAAGAGTGGTCGTAAAGATGTTTTAGTCGAATCAGCAGCTGCTACTGAAGATGCCGTGGGTTCACCAATGGATCCGCGAACTACGCGCGTGTTAGAAAAAAATAATGTTCCTTATGTTCAACGTCATGCACGGAAAATGACTAAAGATGATTATCAAAATTATGACTATTTGATTTGCATGGACGAAGAAAATTTTATGGATATGAATAGGATTACTGGTGGTGATCCAGATCGCAAAGAATATAAGTTAATGCAATTCGCTAATAAGAATAGTGATGTCGAAGATCCCTGGTACACTAATGATTTTGATACAGCATATGATGAGATTTTGATGGGCTGCAAAGCATTGCTAGAAAAAATTTAGCTGAAAGATACTAAGACGTATATCTTAGTATCTTTTTGGTTTAGTAGGCTTTTATAAATATTTTTGCTAAAATACCCATAACAAGAATTGTCGAAGAAGTGATAAAGATGAAAGATGAGATTAAGTTTGTTCCCGGGGAATATTCGGCAGAAACTAAAGATTTAGTTCACTTAAAGGCTAAAATTAAGGTAGACAAAAATAAAATTGTTGATGTTAAAATCTCTTCAGGTAAAGATGAACGTTTAATTGAGCCTGCTCTTGAAAAAGTCTTTCGTGGTCAAATTTTAAAGTCACAATCAGTAGCAATCGATGGCGTGTCTTCAGCTAGTGTGCTCACTAAGGCAGTGAAAACTGTCGTAGGAAAAGCTCTAGCCGATGCACGTGACAATGATTAATAGAATGGAAAATAATAATGAGTAAAAAATTACTACTACTTTCTACTGGTGGAACTATTGCTTCATCAGTTTCAGATTCAGGTTTGGTACCCAAAGAATCTGGGGAAGATTTATTGAAACTTCTTGGTGAGATGCCCTATAACATTGATGTAAAAGATATTTTGCAACTTGATTCTTCCAATATTCAGCCGGAGGAATGGAAGTTTATTGCTGAACAAATTTATAAATATCGAAATGACTATGATGGAATTGTGCTCAGTCACGGAACGGATACGATGGCTTACACAGCTTCAATGTTGTCTTTTATGCTTCAGCACATCGAGATTCCAGTGGTCTTGACAGGAAGTCAGGTGCCGATTAATGTAGTTTTGAGTGATGCGCCAGATAATTTGCGTTTAGCTTTTGCGGCAGCTGCGGTGTGTCATCCCGGAATTTATTTGGCATTTGATCGTAAAATTATGCTGGGATGTAGAACGGTTAAGGTGAGAACCATCAACTTCAATGCCTTTGAAAGTGTGAATGTTCCGCCAGTGGCAACAGTAACTTCAGATGGAATAGTTTTTAATTATCAGCCCAAAATTGAAAATAAGAAGTGTGTTTTAAATACTAAAATTGATACGCATGTTTCTTTAGTTAAGCTCTTCCCGGGTTTTGATCCAGAATTATTATTTGCCATGGTAAAAAGTGGCTGCCAAGGAATAGTTATTGAAGCTTATGGATTAGGTGGAATGAATTATATTCGCCGTAATTTAGTAGGAGCAATTGGGAAGCTGATTCGCATGGGAATTCCCGTAATTGCCAGCAGCCAGTGTTTATATGAACGTAGTGATTTAACTAAATATGAGGTTGGGCGCTTAGCACTATTAGAAGGAGCAATTAGTGCGGGAGATATGACTTCAGAAAGTGCGATTACCAAGCTAATGTGGGGATTAGGGCAACGAATGGATGTTCATGAAATCAGCGAATTCTTTAATAAAGATATTGCTGGTGAAATCACATTGAAGTAAAAAATAAGCGAGAAGGCTTAAATTGAGCTTTCTCGCTTTGTTTTTACTTTTGATCTAGGTAATCTTCCAGAATTTTTAAAACTCCGCTCTCGTTGTTGCTAGGAGCTTTATACTTTGCTAGTTTAATAATCTCCGGATTGCCATTCGACATTGCATAACTATAACCAGCTAATTCCAGCATTTCCTTATCATTCATTCCATCACCAAAAGCAATTAATTGATCAGGAGTTAGATGGAAATAGCGTAAGAAGTATTTTAATCCTTGAGCTTTGTTAACACCATAGGGCATAACATCAATATCATCAAAACCACTGGTTGTACAATGAATTCGTTCAGTATGTTTTTCGTTAAAACCAGCCTCTAGTTCTTCAGCATATTCTGCAGGACAATTCAAAGTCAACTTAATAATTCTTTCGCTAGTTGGAATTTCGCTAAATTCTTTTACTGCAATGTAGTTTGGATAGTAAAAACGCATCAAGCGCTTGAAATCTGTCGGATAAGATTCTTTTAAATAAGCACGATCCTTACCGCTGATACAAATGTGAGCTTCCGGAAAATGCTCTTCTACATAATTAATCAAGGCCATCCCTGTAGAATAAGTGAAAAAGTGAGTAGAGATGATATTGTTATCTCTAACTAAAATTGCCCCGTTGTCAGCGATCATATCAATTCGATCTAAAAAGTCTGAAAAATCTCGTTGTAATCGCGAAAGGGGACGCCCACTAGAAACAATAAAATGAATATGATGTTCATGAAGCTTAGTCAAAACCTTGTTAAATCTTTCATGATCATAAGTAAGATCATCATTCATAAAGGTTCCATCCATATCTACTGCAACAGCTTTAAAAGGAATTTTTGTCATTTTTGTCTCCTTGTCTTGTATTTTATTTTCTCTAATACACATTATACAGTAAACGGTTTCAAAAATATGGATAGTAATTTACTTATTTTTTTGTTAAGGTAGAAAAATAATATTCGAAGGGGAGAAAAAGATGGAAAGTTGGCTATTTTTAGGCTTAATTTTAGTAGTAGCTCTTGTGGGGAAAAACATGTCGCTAATTATTGCAACTGGCGTGGTAATGCTTTTAAAATTAATTCCTTTTAGTGCAAAATACATGCCTGTTATTCAAGCGAAAGGAATTAATTGGGGTGTCACCGTTATTTCGGTGGCGATCTTAATTCCAATTGCTACAGGGCAAATTGGCTTTAACGATTTATTCAAAACTTTTAAAACACCCGCAGGTTGGATTGCTGTGGCTGCGGGCATTGCAGTGGCAATTTTATCTAGATATGGGGTAGATCAATTAGCTCAATTTCCGCAAGTGACAGTAGCCTTAGTTTTAGGAACAATTATTGGCGTGGTAGCCTTCAAAGGGATCGCCGCTGGACCTGTCATTGCAAGTGGGATGACATTCGTAATTGTGAGTCTATTCAATTTGCATTTTTAGAGAAAAAAAGAAAGTGTTGTTTCAACACTTTCTTTTAGTTTAATCTTCTTCAGCTTTGAAACCATCAGCTAAGTTAGGTTTTCTTCTACCAATTAACCACGCAATGATTAAAGCAACTACACCTTCAATGGCAATATAAATTCCACGAGCTGGGACATGCTTTAATCCACCGAGGTAAACGCCAAAGATAATCGCTACCACGATGATGGTAATAATTGAAATCCATTGAGGCTTGTCAAAAGCAATTCCGTATTCAACTTCACGACGTCTAATAGCTGGCAAAATTGCTCCTAACCCAATTAAAACAATGACAGCAACAATATTAATGATTAATTCATACCACCAAATTCCGCTGCCTTCTGGCACATCTTGAGGGGTGATTCCCATAATTGTTGCAATCGCAGTAACTAAAAGCAAAATTAATCCTACTGTCCATGCGACCTTATCGTTTTTAATGAAAACATACCTGGATGGGAACTTCTTGGAGTTCTTTCTAATTCTCATAAATGAGTAGAAGATCCAGCAGGTAACACCAGGAGAAACAATCGCATTCAAATTAAGGAGCCAGTTAAAAATGTCATTCATATTTGGTAAGAAAATACCTAAAATCATAATGAATGAAGAAAGAGCAACAGTTAAGATGTAACCGTTGATTGGCAAACCATTTTTATCCTTTTTACGAAGGAATTTAGGCATGTAGCGATCTCCCGTGTCAGAGATAAGCATTCTAGTCATAGCATCAAGCAAGACAGCTAGCAATGCACAGTTGAAGAATACTGATGTCCATGCCCAGAAGTAAAGCAAGAAATCGCCCCAACCGTATTGATGACCGATCATCTTAAAGGCATAATAAGCACCGTTCATCTTTAAGTCATTAGGCAGGTGGTTAGCATTAAAGTAGATTCCAAGCGCAAATGAACCAAAGATAGTTAAGAAAGCTGTCATGATAGCTAAAGCAATCATAGCTTTAGGAAAATCATATTGAGGTTTCTTCATTTTGGTTACATATGGGGCAACCAGTTCGGCCCCATTCATTGCATAAATCAACATGGCTATTGTTGAGAAGTAGTGCCAATCAAATTTAGGGAAAATATCAGTCCATGTAAAGTTGGTAGTTGCCATGTGCCCACCTGACTTTGCTAATCCGACAAAAGCCAAAAGGACAAACAAAATCGTCATAATCACCATCAAGCCCCCACCAATGGTTGATAAGAATTCCATTGAGTTTGAAAAATGATGTTCCACAATGATAAATACAATAAATGTAACAAAGGTTAACAGAGCAAATAATGAGTTTGGAATCTTATCTTGAAACTTTTCTGATCCAGTAAGAGCCCAACCAATATCAACAATAACTTCGTTTGCAGAGTCAACTGCGTAAGGAATAGAAGCTGCCCAGTAAGTCCAAGCTGTGAAATATCCTAAAAATTCTCCATCAGTTCCACGAACCCAGGAAGAAAGGCCTCCGCCTTCTTTATTAAAGACTGAACCTAATTGTCCAACCATTAATGAATATGGAATAACGTAAAAGATTACCATTACAATCCAAGAAAAGATAACTGACATTCCTTGGTTTTGGAAGTTGTACATAATGTCGTCGAGTCCGATAACAGTACACAAAGCCATTAAAAATAAAGTTTGCCAAGAAATATATTTCTTATCTGGATTTAGAGCGTTTAATTCGTCCACTTTTAATTTCTCATCCTTTTCTAGTAGTAATAATTATGTTGCGTACTAGAAATGACCGGGAGACTTATTCTTGAATTTTATATCCATCGAATCAATTCTTCTCCTTATAGTATTAAGTCCTTATTCATTCTAACGATTATGATACGGTGTGGCTAGGGGTAAAACGCTTACGAAATAAATTTGAAAAAAGTGGGTTAAGCACTTTACTTATATTAAGTAAGTGTTGTATAATAGTTACGAAAAGTAAGTAGATCTTTGTTTTGAAAGGAATTTAGGTCTTTGTCTTAAATTAGGAGGAATTAGAATGACAAGTCAGATCGTCGCAATCGGAATCATTGTAACTACGTTAATCGCATTAACTTCTCCCAAACAACCTGTAGAAGAAAGGATTAGAAAACACAGATAATATGGCAAAAACATCACAAATTGTAAAAAATCATAGAGAAAATAAATTCTCAACTAGAGAATATACATGTTGTGAACGCTGTGGACGTCCACATTCTGTTTACCGTAAATTTGGTTTATGCAGAGTCTGCATGCGTGAATTAGCACATAATGGCCAATTGCCTGGCGTTAAGAAGGCAAGTTGGTAAGAAAAAGCTCACTTTGAAAGTGGGCTTTTTTATTTTTTTCTAAAATGAAATGAATTTAGGCATAATAAGTGAGATGATAGTAAAAAAATAAAAGGGATGTTTGGATGAGAAATTTTAAATTTACAACTAGAGAAAAAGTCTATCTTTTGATTGCATTGCTGGTCTTGATTATGCTCTTTATTTCAAGTTCAATGACTTACCAGCAGCAGGAAATGAAGCCGGGCTTTATCAATACTCATTTACATTTTATTGAAGAAATTGTGGGAAATTGGAATATTTACTATGGTGGTAGATGGCATAATGCGCAGCTTGATGGTGGAACTGCGGGGATGACACAATTTGTTGTAAGAAAGATGGCTCACTTTGGATCTTACTTTTTAGTAGGGATGTTTGGATTTTTAGGTTTAAGAAGAATTTTCAAACTTAAGTGGGTAGCTCCCGTTTTGACTTGGTTTGGCGCAATTGCTTTAGCTGCCTTTGATGAATATCACCAATACTTAACAGGCGATCGTACTCCAAGTGTTCATGATGTAATGTTAGATGCTTTCGGAGCTTTATGCGGAATTGTTTTATGTATTATTGTTATCTTTATTCGAAAAAAATTGCAGAAAAAATAGTTTAAATTCCTGATAACGTTGAATTTTAGTTGTCTGTGAGTTAAGATTATAAACGTTAATATTATAGTAAATAGAAAGAAGGATTCTTATGTCAGGACATTCAAAATGGCACAATATTCAAGGCCGCAAGAATGCGCAAGACGCTAAGAGAGGTAAAATTTTCCAAAAGTTATCTCGTGAAATTTATATGGCTGCAAAGAGTGGTGGTCCTGACCCTTCAGGGAATCCTACCTTGCGTATGGTTATCGATAAGGCACGTTCAAACAATATGCCAAAAGATAACATTCAACGTGCAATCAAAAAGGCTGAAGGTAACTCAGACGAACACTACGATGAAATCACTTATGAAGGTTATGCTCCAGGTGGTGTAGCAGTTTTTGTTGAAGCTTTGACTGATAACAAGAACCGTACTGCTTCAGCTGTTCGTGTTGCATTTACTCGTAATGGTGGTTCACTTGGTGCTACTGGTTCTGTTGCCTACATGTTTGATAGAAAAGGCTACATTGTAATTGATCGTTCAACTACTGATGCTGATGAAGATCAAGTATTGCTTGATGTAATGGATGCTGGTGGCGAGGACTTGCAAACTAGTGATGATGCATTTGAAATTTATACTGATCCAAAGCAATTTGCTCAAGTAAGAGATGCTCTTGAAAAAGCTGGTTACAAGCTTGCAAATGCAGAATTAACTATGATCCCACAAAATACTACTCCAGTTCCTGCTGATAAGAAGGAACAATTTGAACACTTAGTTGACCAATTGGAAGATGACGATGATGTTCAAAATGTCTACACTGCAGCTGCAGATGAAGATTAATAAATAATTTCGAAATCGCTTAGTGAAAACTAGGTGATTTTTTTATATTAAAAAAAGAAATACCTCCTTTTTTGCGTACTTAATATTGGTGACAAAAAAGGGGGTTTTTTCATGGAGATAAAGCAGAAAGTTGAAGAATTGATTGAAGAGGCAATTCAATTTCAATCAAGTGATATTTTCTTTTTGCCTAAAAGGGATCAAATGATGGTCTGTTTTAGACAGTCTAATTCAGTAAAAGAAATTGAAAGTTTGAAAAATGATGAAGCACTAGAAGTAATTAATTTTCTAAAATATGCCGCACAAATGGATATTTCGGAACATCGTCGGCCACAAGTAGGTGCAATGACTTATCGGTATGAAGATCAAGATTACTATTTACGACTTTCAAGCGTGGGTGATTTTACAGATCAAGAATCATTAGTGATTAGAATTATTTATAATCTTGAGACTAGTAGGTATTTTTACCCCGATCAACTTATTTATCTCAAAAATTTGGCCCAGAGACGCGGCCTCATTATTACGAGTGGACCAACAGGATCTGGGAAAACAACCACTATGTATGAACTTGCTAAAGAAGTGGGGGCACAAAAAGTGGTGATGACAATTGAAGATCCAGTGGAAATTCATGAAAAATCTTTTTTACAGTCACAGGTTAATAGTGAGGCAGCAATTAGCTATGAGAGTCTTTTAAAAGCTGCGTTACGTCATCGACCAGATATTTTAATTATTGGGGAAATTAGGGACAGCAAGACTGCGCGCGTAGCAATTGATGCAGCTTTGAGTGGCCATTTGGTTTTAGCAACGGTCCATGCAAAAAGTACTCTTCAGACAATTTCTAGATTGGAAGGACTCAAAATTAGAAAAGATGAACTTGCAAATTGTCTGACTGCAGTTTCTTATCAAAGGTTGTTGCCGACAAATGAAGGTGTAGCTTGTCTCTTAGATATGGCCAGTGGGAAAGTTCTTCAAAATAGCATTGAAAAAAGTGTGAGAGGTAATTTTATTAACTGGCAAGAAAACCTACAAAATTTATATAAGGGAGGTGAAATTAACGATGAAACGTATCAGTTATACCAAGAAGGATAAATTGAATCGGGAGGAGCAGTTAGAATTTTTAGATTATTTAAAGCATAGTTTAGCTAATGGCTTTTCTTTAAATAGCAGCGTGGAACTGATGCCCATCATTTGGCCAAAGCGAAAAAAGATGATGGATGATCTTAATCAAGCTATGAAAAGCGGGGCCCATTTCCCTAAAGAATTGATAAAACTGGGCTTTTCTAAGACAACAGTGACTCAAATTAATTTAGCGATGGGACAGGGAAACTTAGTAGAGTGCTTGGAGCAATTAACTGAACTTAGTCGCCTTAAGAATGAACAGATTAAGAAGTTGAAAGCTGAACTGTCATATCCTTTTATTTTGGCAATTATGATGGTACTGTTGTTAGCTTTTATGCAAACTTTTGTGACAACGCAATTTTCAGATTCCAATGAACATACAGGAGATTTCTTACTGGTGGCTCTGATTTTAATTGCGTTAGGATTCATTTATTACTTTAGTAAGATGCTTAATTTATTAGCTAAGCAAGATTATAAATCTATGAAAAAGCTGAGCGCATATCCACTTATTGGCGCAGTAATTAAGAAGTATGTAAATTATCTGTTAATTTATGATATTGGCTTACTCCTAGCGAGTGGCTTTTCTCTTCAAAAAATGTGTGAATATGCTGCGAAACAGACGAAAGGATCTTTGCAGCAATATTTAGGAGAAAAAGTTGGTAATAAACTCGCTCAGGGGAAGAGTTTAAAAGAAATCATTAAAGAAGAGCCTTTTATTCCTGACACGCTCTTGATTTTGATTCAAACGGGATCGGAAAGAAGTAATTTAAGTAATCGCTTTTTAATATTTGGAAGAAGTTTATTTAATGATTTAACAACTAGAATTGAAAAATTAGTAGTAAATGTTCAGCCAATTTGTTTTATTTTAATCGGAATTTGCATAATTGGAATGTATTTAAAACTATTGTTGCCAATGTATGCAATGATGCAAGGAATATAGGAGAAAAAATGAATAAAGTAAAGAGATATTTAATTAATTTACTCAAAAAGTCTAGAACTCAACAAGGTTTTACTTTGATTGAAATGGTAGTAGTGGTAGCGATTATTGTACTTTTAGTTCTGATTATTGCACCAAATCTAATGAAGCAGAAAAAGAATGCAGATACTAAAACTTCTGATGCTTTTAAAAGCACGCTTCAAACCCAAGTAGATCTTTATAAAGATGAAAAGAAACTTGACGGAAAAGTTGACTTTACTACTTTACATAAAGATAAATACTTAACTGATGATCAATTTAAAAAATCTGCTAATTATGATGTAAATGATGATGGTGAAGTAATTGCAAAAAGTAGTCCGGCAAAATAGAGCATTTAGTCTACTTGAAACAATGATCAGTTTGATCATTTCTTGTGCTCTAATCTTTATTGGCAGTTTAAATTTAAAAGAATATCAATCAGAATTGCTACTTCTTAACACCACTCGAGAAGTTAAAGCGGCATTTGAGCAAGCTGCAAGGATTTGTACAATTCAAAATTCGCCAATGAGCATTAGTTATTTTGAAAAGTCGTCTTTGCTCACATTTAAAGGTACTACAAAAAATAACTATGATCGAACTTTGAGAATCGATAAGAAGATAAAGATTCATAATCTTACTAACTTACAAATTTCTAAAAATGGGACTATTTCGCCTAAAATAATTACAGTTTCTGATGGTAATAAATCGCAGAAAATAAAGATTCAAATGACTTGGGGAAGGGCAATTGATGGATAAGATAAAAGGATTCTTAATTGCTGAAAGCATGACTGGTTTAATGGTGGCCGTGATTGGAGTTTCGATTTTTGCATTAATAGTTGCTCAAAGTCAAAAAATAGAAACAGCTATGGAAGTGAAAACAGACCAAGCATATGCCTGGCATGTACTGCGAGAACAAAAACTTGATTCAGTTAAAGTACATAGTCACATTTATAAACTTAAAGGTAGTTATGTATATGATACAACCACAAAGCAAGAATATAAAATCAAGTAAAGGATTTACGATTGCGGAAGTAATTTTTTCAATTTTTATAACGATTTTAGTAATTTGGATTTTACAAAATTTGTTAGTAAATCTTAAAACTGCCAATAAATCTAACCACCATACTAATGATGTTGCTTTTGCTTATGTTCAATTCACACGCTTTTTAAAAGATGAGAATACTGAAACTGCCTATGCGTTACCTAATTCATCCAATTCTTATCGAGCTGTAATTGCTAAGATAAAAAGAAAAGGTAAGAAAAAGGTAGAGCAACATTATATTTTAGAAAAATATAAAAATATGATTCGAGCTACAACTAGCGAGGGAGGACATATGCCACTACTTTTAAATATTGAGAATGCTAGTTTTGTAACTATCGATAAGCAGGTCAAGATTAATATTACGGAAAAAGATGGAAGAAAATCAGAACTCTATTTTAAGTTAGATCCAAAACCAGTTGAATCAGATAAAACTAGTGGAAAGAATGATAAAAAAGATGCCAAAAAAACTGAAAGCAAGCGCGCTTCTAAGTAGTGTATTAGTGCTTGCAACATGCCTCTTGTTCATAGCCTTATATCAACAAATTTATCATGATAGTATGGAAAATAATATGTTGATTATAGATTATTTACTATCGAATTGAATTTCTTGCACCCTTCAAATTCTTTCTATAAAATAATTAGGGTAAATAGAAGAAGGGTTGAAAATGAAAAACATCGAAAAATTTGAACAACTTTTTAATCAATTTTTGCAGTGTGTTACTACCTTGCAAGAAGCATTGAATGTTTCATTTGCGGAAGCCTTAACTGAAACTTTTGATAATCTTGAAAATAATAAGATCAAAGTTGAAATGGGTGCTCCTGATGAAGAAACTGTCGCAAAATTAGGCGAAATGTATAAAAAGCTGAACTATGATGAATTACCACGTCAGACTAAAATTCAAGTTTTTTCATACTTAGCTTTAAAGGCAGTAAATGATGATGGTCGAGACGTAAATCAAATGCCTACACCACCTGTTTTAGCAACCATCATTGCCTTAATTATGCAAAAGTTATTGCCAGATAAGGAATTAGATATTTTAGATCCAGCTATTGGTACTGGGAATTTATTATACTCAGTCATTAATCAATTAAAAGATAGAAACCATTCTAAAAATTTATATAGGTTATATGGAATTGATAATGACGAAGATATGCTTAATTTGGCTGATGTTGCAGCTCATTTGAATGATTTAGATATTGAGCTTTATTGCCAAGATGCAATTTTGCCTTGGATGGTTCCAAGTCCAGATGCAGTAGTGAGCGACTTACCAATTGGATATTATCCACTTGATGAGAATGTTAAAGATTTTGCTACTAAATCTGATAAAGGGCACTCATTTGCCCATTTGTTGTTTATTGAGCAAATCATCAAGAATTTAAAGCCGGGTGGATTTGGCTTCTTATTAGTACCTAAATCTATTCTTTCTGGAAAAGTAGGTGCTGATTTTATGCCATGGCTGACAAAAAAAGTTTATTTAAAATCTATTATTGAATTACCAGATTCAATGTTCCAAAATAAATTTAATCAAAAATCTATTTTGGTATTCCAAAATCATGGTGGAAGCGCTGCCAGCAGTGAAGTCTTCCTCACAAAGTTGGACTCTTTGAAGAGTGAAGAAGCCCTAGTTAACTTTAATGTTAAGCTAAACGAGTGGTATACTAAAACTATTCATTAGTTTGTGAAATCTTAAAAATAAATATGTGGAGGACTTTGTCATATGAAGAAAGTTTTAGCAATTAATTCAGGTAGTTCATCTTTTAAATATAAATTATTTTCGCTACCTGATGAAGAGGTTTTGGCAGAAGGTCTAGCTGATAGAGTTGGGTTAGATGATTCAACTTTTTCAATTAAACTCACTGATGGCGATAAGCATGTTGAAGAAGTTGAAATCCCTGATCAAGAAACAGCTGTAAAGTTGCTTCTTAAGGCTTTGAAGAAATATAACGTTATTGAGGATTTAAACGAAATTGCTGGTGTTGGTCACCGGATTGTTGCAGGTGGGGAATACTTTAAAGATTCAGCTATTATTACTAAAGATAATTTACAAAAAATCTTTGATTTAAAGGAATATGCACCCCTTCATAATCCAGCAGAAGGAGAAGGTATTAAAGCTTTTATGAAGGTTTTGCCTAAGGTTCCTGAAGTTGGAGTATTTGATACTGCATTTCATGAAAGCTTAGATCCAGTACATTATTTATATTCTGTTCCTTATGACTGGTATGAAAAGTATCGTGCTCGGAAGTATGGTGCTCACGGAACTTCAGTACGTTATGTTGCCAATAGAACTGCAAAGCTTTTAAATAAAGATTTAAAGGATTTGAAGCTTGTGGTTTGTCACTTAGGTTCTGGTGCTTCAATCACTGCTGTCAAAGATGGAAAATCTTACGACACTTCAATGGGCTTTACTCCACTTGCAGGGATTACTATGGGAACTAGATCCGGCGATGTTGATCCCTCTCTTCTTCAATTTGTAATGCATAAAAAAGATATCTCAATTGATGAAATGATCGATATTTTAAACCATGATTCTGGATTGCTAGGAATTTCAGGAGTTTCTCCAGATATGCGAGATTTAAAGCATAATCCTGATAAGAGAGCACAATTAGCTCGTGAGATTTTTATTAATAGAATTATTCGATACGTCGGCGCATACATTACTGAAATGGGTGGTGCTGATGCCATTGTATTTACTGCGGGAATTGGGGAACACGATGCTCGAGTTCGTGCTGCAGTTATGAAAGCATTTGAATTTATGGGTCTTGTTCCAGATCTTGAAGCTAATAAGGTTAATGGTGAAAAAACCATTACTAAGCCTGAATCAAAGATTCGCGCAATGATTGTACCAACTAATGAAGAATTAATGATTGAACGTGATGTTGTGAGATTGGCTCATTTAGATTAAATTAGCTAATGATTCGCAAGTCAATGAGAATTATGCTATAATAGTGGAGTTCCAAGGGGATGTTTTGGGATTCGACAGGCGTAGATCCGCATTGACTGCAATTCGTAGGTCACGTCTACGTTAAAACGTCACTTTTAAATTTAACTGCAAAAAACAGTAATTCTTACGCAGTAGCTGCTTAATTTAGCGCCTGTGTTGCTTACTGACAGCTTACTCGTGGCTGTCTCTAAGTATCAACTTAGCGAGTTACATTTAACTACCTCACCTGAATAGTTAAAAAGAGTCTTGACAGGTTAGCTAGTTCATTTTAGCCCTGTTATATGGCGTTTTGAGCTAGTGAAGTTCAAGTAATATAACTATAATTGTAGAGGTCAGTGACGGAATGCGTTTGGACAGGGGTTCAATTCCCCTCATCTCCATTTTTATATATTTATTGAGTTTTAGGAGTGCTTAAATCGTTGATTTATCAGCATTCCTATTTTTTGTAAATGCTGTAAAACGTATTTAATTTAAAGTTTGAGGGAAAATTGACGCAAAGTTTTTAGAGTTTGGTAGCGTGATAAAACCACTGTTTTCAGTGGTTTTTTATTTTTCAAAAATGTATCGCTTTCATTCGTAAATGTTATGGAAAAATCTAAGTTATAAATATTAGACATACTCAAAATCATTACTAAAATAAGAGATATAAGAATTAAAAATAGAAAAGAGATATTATATGACAAATTACGAAAATGAATACTTTGAAGGTGAGAGAATTTTATATGGCGCTGAAAATATTAATCTTAACGAGGTAACTTTTGGTCATGGAGAATCACCTTTAAAAGAAGCGAAGAATATTACTTTAACTAAATCAATTTTTAAATAGAAATATCCTCTTTGGTACGATAAAAATGTTAAAGTTAGTAACACTACTTTTGAAACAATGTCACGAAGTGGAATTTGGTATACCAAAAATATTTCAATCAGAGATTCTGCTTTACAAGCACCTAAACTGTTTCGAAGAGCTAGCGACATTGAATTAGATAATGTGCATTTTTCAGATGTAGAAGAAACAATGTGGACTTGTAAAAATATTAAGATTACTAATTCTCAAATTAATGAGGATTATTTTGGTAAGGATAGCGAAAATATTTACTTGGATAATGTAAGTATTATTGGAAATTACGCTTTTGATGGCGCTAAAAATATTGAAGTTCATTAAAAATACTACTGGTTTAATTATTTCGGCTGGGACAGTATATCGCGGAAATGGCCATGACTTCTTACGGATCAATTTGGCTTGCCCAGAGGAAATGGTTAAAGATGGGATGCAGCGATTAGCAACAGGAATTTCTAAATTTTTGAATAAGTAAAAGAAAATGGTTTCATTTATCTGCCTAAAAAGTATATACTTTACTATGAGGTGATTTAAATGGAACCAATTTTTTTGACACCATATTTTAGACCAAAAATTTGGGGAGGACGTAAGTTAAATACAATTTTTAATTATGATATTCCTGAAGGAAAAGTTGGAGAGGCTTGGATTATTTCCGGCTATAAAGATGATGCTTCAACAGTGACCGAAGGGCCTTTGAAAGGAAAAACTTTAAGAGAGGTCTATCATGAGCACTCAGAACTTTTTGGGAATCCTAAGTCTAAGGAGTTTCCATTACTAGTTAAGTTTTTAGATGCTAATGATAACTTATCAGTACAAGTACACCCAGATGACGATTATGCACATAAAGTAGAAAATGATTCTGGTAAAACTGAAAGCTGGTATGTATTACAAGCTGATCCGGGTGCTTACTTAATTTATGGACATCATGCAAAAACTCGCGAAGAATTGGCTGATATGATTCATAAGGGTGAATGGGATAAGCTATTAAGAAAAGTTCCAATTAAAAAAGGCGATTTCTTCTATGTACCAGCTGGAACAATTCATGCTTTAACTAAAGGTAGTTTGGTTATCGAAACTCAACAATCTAGTGATGTTACTTACCGTCTTTATGATTATGATCGTGTAGATAAGAAGACAGGTAAAAAGCGTAAGCTTCATACTCAAAAGTCAATTGATGTTACTACTGTGCCTCATATTGATCCTAAATTAAATGTCCATACTGAAAAGGATCAAGATGCAGAAATTAAAACTTTAGTTGAGCCACCAGTTTCACCACACTTCTATTTATGGCAAATTGATCTTGATGGAACTTGGAAAACTGGTTTGAAGAATCACCCTTACTTGCTTGTTTCGGTAATATCTGGTTCAGGTAAGCTTGAAGCTGATGGTCAAAGTTGGGATTTGAAGCTTGGAACTAATTTAATTATTCCAAATGAGATGAAGAATTTCACTTTCACTGGTAAAATGAGAATTGTTATGTCTGCTCCTGGTGAAGAATAGACAAATAATTTTCAGAAAAGGAAGTAAAAGTGTGATTTATGTAGCTTGCGGTAGTGTAATGATGGTAATTGGTATTTTGTGGTTAATTTCGCCAGCGAAAAAACCCAATCGAATATACGGTTATTTGTCATACCTTGCACAAGTCAACAAAGATAGTTTTAAATTTGCACAAAAACGAGCAAGCCTGTATCTGTTGTTATTTGGCTTCATTCAGGTATTATTAGGTGTATGTATTCACTTATTGAATTGGGATCATTATTTCTTAATTTGGCTGCTCACTTTTTATATTTTTATCTTGCTGCCAATTGTTTGGACAGAAAAAAGTTTAAAATCATTTTTGCAAAAAAGAGGAGAACTGCCAAGAGATTATGTTGATCCTGACAAAGTGAAGAAGACAAGAACTAAAGGATTCAGGGATCGATAATGAGTTTAAATATTTTAATGGTTGAAGATGATACTTCTGTTGCTGAAATGATGGGAATGTTTTTTAGGAAAGAAGGTTGGAAGCAAGATATTGCTGTCGACGGGGTCGAAGCCGTCGATAAGTTTAAAAAGAATCCAGCGTCTTATGATTTAATTACGCTGGATTTAAATTTGCCTAAAAAAGATGGAATTCAAGTAGCAAAAGAAGTTAGAGCTATTTCTCCTACAGTGCCAATTATTATGTTAACGGCACGTGGAAGTGAAGAAGATCAAGTTTTAGGATTAGGAGTAGGTGCTGATGACTATGTTACTAAACCTTTTAGTCCGTTAGCTCTTATTGCGAGAATTAAGGCGCTTCACAGACGTGTGATGATGGAAGGTGGTCAGAATACCCCTCAAACCAAGTCTGATGTAGATTATGATATTGAAACACAACATTTAAAGATTTCAGTAGATCGAAGAGAAGTGTTGTTTGATGGGAAGCCTGTTGCTAATATTACTCCAAAGGAATTTGACTTATTATTTACGATGGCTCAGAAACCTAAACAGGTCTTTTCTAGAGAGCAACTTTTAGAATTGGTTTGGGGATATGAATATTATGGGGAAGATCGAACTGTAGATGCCCATATTAAGAAGTTGCGTCAAAAATTGGAAAAAGTTGGGCCACAAGTTATTCAAACTGTTTGGGGAGTAGGATATAAATTTGATGACTCTCAGGTAAAAAGTTAAAAATGAAGCTAATTTATCAACATATGTTAGGTTTTTTGCTTATTATCGTAACTACGGTTTCGATTATTGGATATGCTGAAATCGATTATGTTAGTAATCAAGCCTATAATCAAAATTATCAAAGAATGGAAAGCTATGCCCAGACTTTAGGAGAGCTTGCTAGTAGTCAAAGTCAAAACGGCACCGCCGAATTAAGTACTGATTTTTTAAATAAATTACAATTTGTTTTACGTGGGGATGATGTCCATTTTCGAATTTTTAATGCGAAAAATGAGCAAATTTATCCTGCAACTAGAAATAGAATTCAGTTGTCCGATAGAGTTATCTCCACTCTAAAAAGAGGAGAACAAATTAGAATTCGAAACAATAATTTGCAACGTTCATACATTGGTCGTACCAAGGATGCCTACACTGGAGTTTTGGTCCCATGGATGAACGGGACCAAAATGATTGGTGTAATTTGGATTGGTTCCTTAGTTAAAAATGTTGAAAAGCCGATTTATATGGCAAAAAGAAACTTGCTTAATGCTTTGATGGTAACTATTATAGTGGGATTGATTCTGAGTTTCATTTTGTCTTATTATTCTACTACTAAAATTAAAAGTCTTTCGCGAGCAACTAAAAAAGTGGCGGCCGGTGATTTCAATGTTCAAATTAAAAACAAGGGTAATGATGAAATTGATCAATTAGCTGAGAATTTCAACCGTATGGTAAGAACTTTAAAAAAGTCCGATGAAGAGATTAAAGCTCAGGAAAAAAGGCGAGATCAATTTATGGCCGATGCGGCTCATGAAATGAGAACGCCCCTGACAACCATCAATGGAATTCTTGAAGGCTTACAGTATGATGCTATTCCTGAAGATTCTAAACCAAAATCAATTGCTTTAATGCGCCATGAAACCACTCGGTTGATTAGATTAGTTAATGAGAATTTAGACTATGAAAAAATTCGAAATAATCAAATTATGCTACTTAAAACTAAATTTGATGCTGTGAAGGTTTTAAAAGATGTTCAAACCCAACTTAGACAAAATGCACAAAAAGCTAACGATGAATTGGTGTTAGATGTTCCTGCGACATTACCTACTTATGCAGATCGAGATAGATTCACTCAAATCATTGTTAATTTGGTTCAGAATGCAATTCAATTTACTCATGATGGGCGAATTACTATTTCTGGTAAAAGAATTGATCATGGGACTGAATTTCAAATTAAAGACAATGGTATAGGGATGAATAAAGAACAAACAAAATATATATTTGAACGATTCTTTAAAGCTGATCCTTCAAGAGCGCGTCTAGGAACTGGAGAATCTGGATTAGGGTTAGCTATTGTTTCTTCTCTTGTAAAGCAACATGGAGGAAAAGTGAAGGTAGAGTCAGAAGAAGGTAAAGGTTCTATTTTCACGGTTATTCTATATGACAAAGGCTTTGAACAATTTGTAAATAAAAAAGACGACTAATGTCGTCTTTTTTTATTTGTTACTATTCTTTTTCTCTTCTTTTTTATCGGTTAACTGATTTGATTGAACATTCTTTGGTATTTGAGTGATCTCCTCGCGTCGGTTCTTCAATTCAACTGCATCAGTTTTATAAAGATTCGTAGTAGAACTGTTTCGTTTTGAATAAAGGGAACTCGAGTTTGTTCCAAATTGGCGGCGAAGCTTAACCATTTGTTCAAAATTAGTTAAATAATCGAATTCACTAGGAGCGGTTGGAATAAAGCCATGAGGAGTATAAAAGCGTAATAAATTATGGTTATTCAATAGGTCGGAATATTTAAGCGACTGACGTGCTTCGATTGATAATTTTTCAATTTCTCGTTTTTCTTCAGGAGTAAAATTGATAATTTGTTTTCCGGTTATACGGTCATAGACTACGCCTTTAATACCTTTATTGCCAATAATGATGTAACGCTTGCTGACGATAGTTCCATTTCTAAAGACAATCCAATCCTTATATTGAGGAGAAAGAAGGTCACTACCGAATTGAACGTAATTCTTATTAGAAATTCCTAGTAAGTGCATCAAAGTTGGTAAGACATCAATTTCACCAGCTACTTCAGAATTAATTCCACCCTTTAAATTAGCCGCATGAATCATAAAAGGAACCCGCTGCATTTGAACATTGTTATAGCTATTCCAAGTATCTGAGCTTTCACCAATTACAGGAGCTAAGGTTTCATTTTCAGAATTACTCAAACCATAATGATCTCCGTAAATTACTACCATTGTGTTTTTGTAGAGTCCGGATGCTTTGAGGTAATTGAAAAATTCATGAACAGCTTCATCAAGATAATGGGCAGTTTGGAAGTAATTATTAATTGTCTCGTCGCGAGTATTTGTAGTCTTGAATTTAGGATCGAGATCTTCTTTATCCATTGAAAATGGAATGTGGTTAGTGACTGTAATGTATTTGGCATAAAATGGTTGCTGCATTTGCTCAAGATATTTAATACTTTCAGAAAATAGCAGCTTATCTTTTAAACCATAACCAATTTTGTCCTTTGAAGCATTACTGAAGTAATTTTGATCAAAGAAATAATTGTAGCCCATATTTTTGTAGACTTCATTTCTATTCCAAAAGGTTCCTACATTTCCGTGAAAGACGGCAGACGTATAGCCGTCTTGACGTAAAATTTGAGGAGCAGCTTGGAATGTATTTTCACTTCCTAAAGAAGTAAAAAGAGAACCATCAGAAATTCCATAAGTACTAGTTTCGAGCATGTTTTCAGCGTCACTAGTTCGACCTAAACCAACCTGATGATAAAAATTATTGAAGCTGATCGTATGTTGATTTCGATAAATTGAATTCAAAAATGGGGTAACTTCTTTACCATTTACCTTTAGATTAATCAAAAACTGTTGGAAACTTTCAAGGTGAATAATAATGACATTTTTACCTTTTTCTTTTCCAAAAGTAACTGAATTAGGTTTTGCGTAATGCTTTTTAGTGTAGGTAAGAATTTTATTTAAATCAGAAGAATTGGCATTTTTTGTAACTTGCACTGTTTGGGCGTTTTTGATTCCATCGTAAACTGTGTAAGTATCGAGTCCCAAATATTTGACTACGTATGAACGATCGAATGTATTCCGTAGTAAACGAGGGCGTGACGATTCCGCTAGAAACATGTTTAACCCTAATAAAAAAGCACCAAGAGAAGTGATGGCAAACGGTGTCGACATTCCATAAGACTTAGGATCAATTCGGATTTTTTTAGTCACTAGTAGAATAATAATGACAATTAAATCTAGCCAAATTAAAATATCGCTGGGATGAAGAAGTGCTACTGCACTTTTTCCTAAACCTGGAGCGACCTTAGTAGCATTGGTGATGGTTTTAACAGTGATGAAGTCAGAAAATTGACGATAATAAAGGACATTCGAAAAAAGCAGAACTGTATTTAAAAAGTCCATAAAGAGCATCATGATGTAAGAAACAATTGGCTTTGGAAAGTAAAATCCAATCCCGATTAATAAAATTGTTGTTCCTAATGGGCTGGTCCACATAATGATATGTTGATAGGGGTCTGATAGACCTAAGTTAAAGTCACAATAGGCTACAAAAAGATATTTGATCCAAAACAGTAGAACCAGCAAAGTAAAGAAGCCAGTGCGTGTTTGAATGAAATTGAAGATAGTTTTCTTGTTCACAATAAGCGTACCTCTTTCTTAATGTCTTAATTCTAAAGGTTATCTGCGTTCAAGACAATCTTTTGTGAAGAGTTAGTCTTTTTTTCATAGTTAATTCTAAAAAAATGGTTATAATTTGTAGTGAATCTATTTGCGAGGGTTAATCATGAGATGATTTTTTTAGGACCGATTTATAATTTATTAGCAAGAATTTATGCAACTAGAATTAATCACTTTCCATTGATAAAGTTGTTTTTACTAGCATTGGATAAAACATTCTTTTACTTTTTGATATTCGCAGTTTTACGCTTGATTTGGCTCTTATCAGTACGGCGTCGACGCTCAATTAAATCAGAAGCTTGTGTATGGGTATTGGCATTTTATGTGATTTTAGTATTAATGACAACTACTTTTAGAAATACTTACTTTCCATGGCAGTTAAGTTTCAATTTTCATCGACCGCTGAGCGATATCAATTTAGTTTTTATGAAAGAAACTTGGAAATTGCTCTATGCACAGAGCCGCGTAGACTTTATTTATAATTCCTTCGGCAATATTTTATGTTTTGTGCCAATTGGATTTTTGTTGCCGATTGTTTTTTCAAAAAAGCAGACTTTTTTAAGAGTAACTTTGGCCGGAATGTGCTTTTCAATTTGCATTGAAATTTTACAATTTCTTTTAGCAACTGGAGTGAGTGATATTGATGATGTCTTCTTTAACACTTGCGGAACAATTTGTGGCTACTTACCGTATTTGATTTTTAGAAGAATGAAACAGAATTTTTAATAAAGATACTGGTATTAAGCGCTTAATATTGCTAAAATGGTCTTGTGAAATAAATAATTTTATCTAGTTAGGAAGCAGATTTATGAGTTTAATTAAATTTGATAGTAGTAAATTAGCACCATTCATTCATGAAAATGAATTGAGTGAAATGCAAGCTATGGTCAACGCTGCTAACACTGAACTCCGTGAAGGTACTGGTGCTGGTAGCGATTTCCGTGGATGGCTTAATTTGCCAGTAGATTACGACAAGGAAGAATTTGCTCGTATCAAGAAGGCTGCTAAGAAGATTCAAAGTGATTCAGATGTTTTAATTTGTATCGGTATTGGTGGTTCATACCTTGGCGCACAAGCTGCAATTGAATTTTTGAATAGCAATTTCTACGGTAAGGAAGAAAGCGATATGCCAACAGTTGTCTTCTGTGGTAACTCACTTTCAGGTTCGTACCTTTACGACCTTATTGAATGGTTAGGTGACAAGGACTTCAGTATTAACGTAATTTCTAAGTCCGGTACCACTACTGAACCATCAGTAGCATTCAGAATTTTCAAGGACAAGCTAATTAAGAAGTACGGTAAAGAAGAAGCTGCAAAGAGAATTTATGCAACTACTGACCGTCAAAAGGGTGCTTTGAAGACTGAAGCTGACGCAGAAGGTTACGAAGAATTTGTAGTTCCAGATGATGTTGGTGGTCGTTACAGTGTTCTTTCAGCTGTTGGTTTGCTTCCAATTGCTGCCTCAGGAGCAAACATTGATGAATTGATGAAGGGTGCTGCTGATGCTCGTGCAGATTACACTGAAACTGATTTGAGCAAGCCTTCTCCATACCAATACGCTGCAATCCGTAACATCCTTTACCGCAAGGGTTACACTACTGAAATCGTTGAAAACTACGAACCAAGCCTTAGAATGTTTGGTGAATGGTGCAAGCAATTGATGGGTGAATCTGAAGGTAAGGACCAAAAGGGTATTTACCCATCAAGCGCTAACTTCACTACTGACCTTCACTCACTTGGTCAATATATTCAAGAAGGTCTTCGTAACTTATTTGAAACTGTTATCCGTGTTGAAAACCCTCGCCACGATGTTAAGATTCCAGGCGATGACAAGAACTTGGATCAACTTAACTTCTTGGAAGGTAAGAGCTTAAACTACGTAAACGACCGTGCTTACGAAGGTGTTGTTTTGGCTCACACTGATGGTGGTGTTCCAGTTATGACTGTTAACATTCCAGATCAAACTGAACATACTTTGGGTTACCTTATTTACTTCTTCGAATTAGCTATTGCTATTTCAGGTTACTTGAACGGAATTAACCCATTCAACCAACCAGGTGTTGAAGCTTACAAGCGTAACATGTTTGGTCTTCTTAACAAGCCAGGTTACGAAAACTTACATGACGACTTAGCTAAGCGTCTTTAATCAAGTGTATACTCAGTATAATTTTTGATCATTATACGTCTAATATAGTTATTTAGTAACTAAAGAAAGGGTAGAAGCTATTTTGCTTCTGCCCTTTTTGTATGAGAGGAGATTTTTTGTGGAGAAAAGCCAAGAAACTAAAAATATATTAGCTGTTTTAGCGACAGCTTTTATGTCATTTGTAGGAATTTTGACAGAAACTAGTTTGAATGTAACTTTTCCAACAATGATGAAGCAATTCGGAGTTAGTTTAGATATAGTCCAATGGACAACAACAGGCTATTTACTAATGATTGCAATAATTATGATTTGTTCATCGTATTTAAATGAGCGTTTTACTGCGCGAGAATTGTTCATTGCATCATGTTCAGGATTTATTATCGGGAGCTTTATAAGTGCAATAGCACCAGATTTTCCCTTGCTACTTTTAGGACGGCTCATTTCTGCCTTTGGTGCAGGTTTAAGTATACCCTTGATGTTTAATCTTATTGTAGAAATTATGCCCCGTCCCAAATGGGGCCTTTATATGGGAATTGCTGGTTTAGTGGTAGCCATGGCACCAACTTTAGGGCCAGCGTTTGGAGGAGCTGTCAATTATTATTTGAATTGGCGCTACATTTTTATAATAGTGATAATTTTTGCTGCAATTGTCTTTATAGCAGGAGTTTTTGTCATTAAAAAATATCATGGAGTTAAGAAAAATAGTTTTGATTGGCTAGGATTTATTATTTTAGCATTCGCATTTATTACTTTAACTCTGGGTGTAAATCAAATAAGCCATGGATTTAAAAGTTGGGCTTTATGGGGATTGTTGATTTCCTCGTTTGTGTTGTTTTATATTTTTACGATGTGGTCAAAAAAATCTCAAAGAAGGTTACTTGATTTAGAGGTTTTTAAGCAACCAGCTTTTGTTTATGGTGCATTAGCATATTTTTTACTTCAGTTTATTAATATCGGGACTAGTTTTGTTTTACCTAACTATGTTCAAATTGTGGGCCAGCAATCATCTTTAATCGGGGGACTAATCTTAGTGCCAGGAAGTATTATTGCTGGACTGCTTAATCCATTATTTGGCTCTATTTATGATCGTGTAGGGGCAAAAATTCCTTTATATTTAGGCGGAATTTTGATGACAACTAGTTGTTTATTGTTTGCACTTTTCGGCTTAGATTTGACGATTATGATGCTGATTATCTTTTATGGAATTTTGATGTTAGGGCACCGAATGGCTTTTAGTAATACAATGGCTGAAGCTTTAAAATTACAGAGTGGACATCTAAGAGCAGATGCGACCGCGGTTTGCCAAACAAGTCAGCAATTGGCTGGTTCTGTAGGAACGACGATCATGGCTTCAATTATGGCTATTTGGCAAAATAAGGGTGGTGCATCTTACGCAAGTTTAACCGCTCAAGGAAGTCAGGCAGCATTTTACTTTACTTTTGCTTTAGGGATTATAATTTTATTTTGTTATTTCAAAATGTTTGATTTAGAAAAGGTTATAGTTCAATAAATCAAAAAAATATATTATACTAAACATGGATGTATGAAATAAGTGAGAAAAAAGACGACTGAACACCAGTCGTCTTTTTAAATTGCATTTTCCTTGAGGAAACTTTGGATAATTTTTTCGCGCATGGCTAAGAATACAAGATTGTGTCCTGAAGGGTGAACGCGGTTGGTTAGTAAGATGAGTCCCGATTGTTTGATTCTGTCTAAAATTATCAAAGTTCCGGTAAAACCAGTATGTAAAATGATGGGATAATTAGCTTTTGGATCAAAACGCAAATCCCATCCCCATGAACGAGCTTTAACGGAGTGAGGATTTTTATTGTCAAACAATTCACTGACCAATTCTTGGCTATAAGGAAGAATATTGCGATCGAGTCCTAAATATCCCTTACTAATTTTAATTAAATCAGTCATATTTGAAAAAAGTCCAGCGGAGCCGCAGTCGGCGCCTAATTGTCGCGCTTTAGGATCATGGGGAGTACCTTGAAGAAGCTGTCCCTGAACAATTGCCGTAGGGGTACAGTCTGTTTTATTAGGATGGAAAGTGGTATGTTTTAGTTCCATAGGTTTTAAAATTTCTTGAGTCGCTACTTCTTGAACGGGGGCATCGTATATTTTTTTTATTACTAATCCTAATAAGATAAAGTTAGTATCAGCATAGCGCATTTTTGTATTAAATTCATCAGTAACTGGCAGATGAATAATAGCATTTAAAAGATCGTCATGATTTAACTCATCTCGATGAGGTATCCAGCCACGAATCCCACTGGTGTGAGTCAATAAGTGAAAGAGGCGAACTCGGGAATCTTTAAATTCTGGAATAAATTCTTGTAAAGGCTCATTAAAGCTAAGCTTACCTTGGTCATATAATTTTAAAAGTACATTTTCAGTTGCTAAGACTTTTGTTAAGCTTGCTAAATCATATTCGGCAAAAGGGCTTAGCTGGGTTTTATTTGGATATAAACTTGCAAAACCGATTGTAGAAGTAAAAGCTTGATTTTTATTGATAAAAGCGTAATTTACGCCAGGTACTATTCGCTGAGATACCATAGATTCAATTAAATGCTGAGTTGTAGAATAGTCGATCATAAAAGCTGTATCTCCATTTCAATTAAAATATAAGTGGTTTTATCTAATGTTTTCTTGACAATAATATCACATTCCTTTATAATATTATTGTTGAATTTGCCCGTTGGTCAAATGGTTAAGACGCCACCCTCTCAAGGTGGAGTTACGAGTTCAATTCTCGTACGGGTGATTGACTGAGATATAGCCAAATTGGTAAGGCACAGGATTCTGGTTCCTGGATGTTTGGGTTCGAGCCCCAATATCTCAATTAACTCCTTTTAGTTATTATTATTAAACTATAAATTAAACAAAAAAGATGGCTTAAAAGCCATCTTTTTTGTTTTTACATGCCAGCTTTGATAATCTTCTTTTCAGCCATTGTTTTACGTAAAGCCAGCATTGCAGTATAAGTTGATAAAATATAAACTTTCTTGGTTGGAAGTTTAGCAATTTCTTCAATTAAAGAATCATAATCTGGGCTAGTAAGCATAGTCCCTGGATCAAATCCGGAAATTTCAAGTCTAAAGTCCATATCATGCCAGCGTTCACCACCAACTAAGATCTTTTTAATCTTGTCTTTATTCAATCCTTCAAAATCTGCGTCCCAAATCCAAGAAGTATCGATTCCGTCCGCATGGTTAGCATTAAGTAAAGTAACTAAAGAATAGTCATCTTTTTCAGTATTTAACATATGTAAAACTTCATCCAGACCAACTGGATTTTTAACTAAGATTAAGTCAATATCTTTGTTCTTGTACTTAATTAATTCTTGACGTCCAAAAATACGCTTATTTTCTGCAAAACTTTCCGCAACTTCTTCTTCGCTCAACCCAAACTGACGGGCTACAGAATAAGCAGCTAAAGCATTGTAAATATTGTAAGTACCACCAATACCGATTGAGTAATCTTTTTCACCCATCCGGAATTTTAAACTATTAGGGGTTTGATCAATAATCTTGTTAACAGTGTATGTTAATTCTGGCCGGTGGTAGCCACAGTTGGGACAGAAGAAGTCCCCTAAGTTAGCATAAATACGTTCATGGAAGTGTAAAATATGATCACACTTAGGACATAAAACACCATCTGTATTAACTGGTGCTTTAAAATCATTTTCTGGTTTATCATCAGGTAACTTGAAGCCATAGAAGACTTTCTTGTTGGGTAATTCAACTGATGAAAAAATACTTGCGTCCCCGTTTGCAATAATAGTTGCATCTGGTGCTAACTTAATTCCGTTAACGATCTTTTCATAGGTAGTATAAATTTCACCATAACGATCCATCTGATCACGGAAAATGTTAGTCAAAACAAAAGCACTTGGATGAAGAAGCTTAGTTACCATCTTAACATTGGCTTCATCAACTTCCAAAACGGCAATCTTACGCTTAACCTTTTTATTTTTATGGGCTAAAAAGGCAGTAACAATCCCTTGTTGCATGTTTGAACCTGATGGATTGGTTAAAATATCGCCATACTTTTTCTTAAGTGCTTCAACAATTAAAGCAGTTGTCATCGTTTTCCCATTAGTACCTGTTACGATAATTGTTTCATAGCCTTTGGCTAAAGAATTAAGTACTTCTGGGTCAATTTTCATTGCCAGTTTGCCTGGAAAACTGGTTCCACCTTTTAAAACATTATGCAAGAACCAATATGAGTTTTTTCCAGCAACTTTTGCAACACCTGATTTTAAACTCATGTAAATCCCTCACTTTAAAACTAAACTTTACTATATCATAGAGAGGGACCGAAAACGAGTTTTTTCGCCCTGTTTGACTACACAAAATTGATTTTTCCTCTATACTATATAGGCGGATAATTTTATAAAAGGGGAATAATGATGGCGCAACTGTTTTTTAGATATGGAGCAATGAGCAGCGGCAAAACGATTGAGATTTTAAAAGTTGCTCATAATTATGAAGCACAGGGTCGCAAGATTGCTTTAATGACCAGTGGTTTAGATACTAGAGATGGTGTAGGAACTGTTGCTTCTAGAATTGGGTTGCATCGAAAAGCAATTCCAGTTGATGATAAGATGAACTTGTTTGACTTAGTGCAAGCCAAAAGTACGAAGGATGAAGAAGCAGGTGATGGAAAAATTGCCTGTGTGTTAATTGATGAAGCTCAATTTTTAAAGAAACATCATGTCCTAGAATGCGCTAGAATTGTTGATGAGCTTAAAATTCCAGTAATGGCATTTGGACTTAAAAATGATTTTCAGAATCATCTTTTTGAAGGTAGCGAGAATTTATTGATCTATGCTGATAAAATAGAAGAGATGAAGACAATTTGTCATTATTGTGGCCATAAAGCTACCATGAATTTAAGAATTAATAATGGCAAGCCCGTGTACGAAGGTGAACAAGTTCAAATTGGTGGCGATGAAAGTTATTATCCAGTTTGTCGCTTCCATTATTTTCACCCAGATACAATAAGATAATTTTTCAAAAGAGAGGATTTTTAGATGGATAAAGTAATGGCACAACTTGAAGGCTTAGTTGCACACTATGAAGAACTTCAAGAAATGATGGCGGATCCTGAAGTCATCAATGATACAAAACGTTACATGGAAATTTCTAAGGAAGAAGCAGATCTTAGAGAAGTAGTTCAAAAATACAATAAGTATAAAGCCGATAAAAAAGAAATTGCTGACAACAAGGAAATCATTTCTAGTGAATCTGATAGTGATTTAGTAGAAATGGCCAAAGAAGAAAATGCTGATTTGGAAAAAGAAGTTGATGAACTTGAAGACCAAATCAAGATTTTGATGTTGCCAAAAGACCCTAATGACGATAAGGATATCATCATGGAAATTCGTGGGGCTGCTGGTGGTGATGAAGCTTCTTTATTTGCTGGTGATTTGCTTAGAATGTATGAAAAATATGCTGAAAAAGAAGGCTGGAATGTTTCATTAATTGACTCAGAACCAACTGAAGTTGGCGGTTATAAACGAGTTGGCTTAATGATTACTGGGGATAAAGTTTATTCAAAACTTAAATACGAAAATGGTGCCCACCGTGTTCAACGTGTTCCAGTAACTGAATCACAGGGTAGAGTTCATACTTCAACGGCTACTGTTGCGGTTATGCCAGAGTATGAACAAGTTGATATTGACATTGATCCAAAAGATATTCGTGTTGATGTTTACCGTTCAAGTGGTGCGGGTGGTCAGCACATTAACAAAACTTCTAGTGCTGTGCGTATGACACACCTTCCAACTGGAATCGTCGTTGCTATGCAGGATCAAAGAAGTCAGCAACAAAACCGTGAAAAAGCTATGCAAATTTTAAAATCACGTGTTTATGATTATTATGAAAGCCAAAACCGTGATCAATATGATGCTCAAAGAAAAGATGCCGTTGGTACAGGGGATCGTTCAGAAAGAATTAGAACTTATAACTATCCTCAAAACCGAGTTACGGATCACCGCATTGGCTTAACTATTAATAAATTGGACCGTGTAATGAATGGTGAACTTGATCAAATTATTGATGCGCTTATTTTGTATAACCAAACTAAGCAATTAGAGGAGTTGGCTGATAATGCCTAAAACTTTAAAAGAAGTACGTACAAAAGCAGGCGAAGTGGCAGAAAATGCCCTTGCTGAAGATGTAGATTATGTTTTAGCAGAACGCTTAAATTTAACTCCCAGTGAATTTGAATTAAAACAAGACATGCCTTTAACTGATGAGCAAGTTAAGCAAATTCAAAAAGATGTTAAGAAATTAGCTAAAGGCATCTCTCCTCAGTATATTTTGGGCTATGCTTGGTTTTTGGGCTACAAGATTATGGTGGAGCGAGGAGTTCTAATTCCTCGATTTGAAACTGAAGAATTAGTGGAATGGGCTTTGGACAGTTTAAAAGATGGTGATACTGTACTTGATTTAGGAACTGGATCAGGCTGTATTACTGTGGCCTTAGGTAAAGAAGCTGAAAAGAAAGGGATTAAAGACCTTACTTTGTATGCTTCTGATATTACTGATAAAGCTTTGAGAATGAGTGAAGAAAACTTTCTGAATTATGATTTAGATGTGACTACTCGAAAGGCCAATGTTTTAATTGGTTTGGCAAAATTTGATAAGATTATTTCAAATCCACCTTATATCAAAGAGAATGAAAAGAAGGACATGGATCAAAATGTACTTCAAAATGAGCCAAAAGAAGCTTTATTTGGTGGCAAAAATGGCATTGAATTTTATGAAAAATTTGCCAAACAAGTTCGTGACCATTTAAATAGTCATGGGGAATTTTTCTTAGAGTATGGCTTTAGTGAAAAAGAACAATTAGAAGATTTGTTTGCTAGGGAGCTTCCTGATTTTGATATTGAATTCAGAAAGGATATGGCACAAAAGCCAAGAATGGTACATGGAAGGTGGCAAAAATAGTGGAAACGAAGATTTTTGCTAAAGATCAAATAGATGAAGCAGTTGAATTGTTAAGAGAAGGCGAATTGGTAGCTTTTCCCACCGAAACTGTTTATGGATTAGGTGCAATTGCAACTAAAGAGAAATCAGTTAAGAATGTTTATAAGGCCAAAGGGCGTCCAAGTGATAATCCTTTAATTGTAACTGTTTCTGATGAAAAAATGGTTAAAAGATATGCAAAAAGCGTGCCTGATCGTGCTAAGAAATTGATCAAACACTTTTGGCCTGGTCCTTTGACTATTTTGCTTTTTGTAAAAGAGGGTTCTTTACCAACCGCTGTGACCGGCGGATTAAAGACAGTTGCTTTTCGTTGTCCTGATGATAAATTAACTCATGATTTAATTGCTAAGCTTGGCTATCCAATTGTTGGTCCATCAGCTAATACATCAACTAAGCCAAGTCCTACAACTGCTCAGCATGTTTATCATGATTTAAAGGGGAAAATCGCTGGAATTATTGATGGGGGAGAAACCCGTGTGGGCCTTGAGTCAACCATTGTTGATTTATCAGTTGAAACCCCTATTGTTTTGCGTCCTGGTGAAATTACTCCTGAAGAAATTAGCGAAGTTTTAGGTGAAGAAGTTCTTATTAACACTGGTAAAGTGTCTGATAAAGAAATTCCAAAAGCTCCAGGAATGAAATACCGCCATTATGCTCCAAGTGCTCCAGTAGTTGTGGTTGATGATGTGAATGATTTTGCCAAAATTGATTTTAATGATCATATTGGTGTGATGGCTTTAGAAGATGAACTGGATAAAATTGATTTACCTAAGGCTAATAAATTTAATTTGGGTAAAAATTTAGTTGATGCAGATCATAATTTGTTTGGTGGTTTGCGCTATTTTGATGATAAAAAAGATATTACGCAAATTTACGTTCAAGGCTTCAATGAGGGTCAAGCAAGCCTGGCGTATATGAATAGATTAAATAAAGCTGCCGGTGGGCATCATTTTTAGTGAAAATTTAAAGCAAAGGGTTTAAACCCTTTGCTTTTTTGATAAAATAATGATGATGTTACTTTAGTTTTTTATAGGAGGCAATAAGCAATATGGGTAAGTTTGTAGTTTTGGATCACCCATTGATTCAACACAAATTGACAATTATTCGTCGTAAAGAAACTGGTTCTAACGAATTTCGTAGAATTGTCGGCGAAATTGGTGGTTTGATGACCTATGAAATCACCAGAGATTTACCACTTGAAGATGTCGAAATTGAGACACCAGTTGGTAAGACAGTTCAAAAGGAAATTGCTGGTAAAAAATTGACTATTGTGCCAATTTTACGTGCAGGTATGGGGATGCTTAATGGTGTTCTTGAAATGGTACCATCAGCAAAAATTGCGGTAATCGGTATGTATCGCGACGAAAAGACTTTGAAGCCACATGAATATTTCTTCAAGGCTCCAGAGGATATTGCAGAACGTGAATGTTTGATCGTTGATCCAATGCTTGCAACTGGTGGTTCAGCTAATGATGCTATTGCTGCATTGAAGAAGCGTGGAGTTAAGGATATTAAGTTAGCCGTTTTAGTAGCAGCTCCAGAAGGTATTAAAGCCGTTCAAGAAGCAAATCCTGATGTTGATATTTATGCAGCAGCAGAAGATGAAAAATTGCTTGATAATGGTTATATTTTCCCTGGTTTAGGGGATGCTGGAGATAGATTATTCGGTACTAAATAATCTTAATTCGTAAAAAAATAAAATTTAATGCGCTTACAATTTTCACAAAGTCATTTTTTGGTGTTAATATTGTAGACGTGTTCGAGTTTATTTCAACACGAGAAGGGAGGTCACGAAGTAATGGAGAAATCATGGGTTGTTCAATTCATGGGGTTGAACTTTGATATGGTAGGTATTATTGGTTCAACACTTATGGCATTGGCTGTTTTGTTCCTCTGCATTTGGCTTTCCAAGAAAGTTGAAATGAAACCAAATAAACGACAGAATGTGATGGAGTATATGCTCGACTTCACTAATGGTATCGTTAAAGATAATGTGGAAGATGTCGACGCACAAAAACATCTATCGCTTTATGCTTTTGTTTTGTTTCTTTTCATTTGGTTCATGAACCAATTAGGTATGTTCTTGGAAGTTAAAGTCGATGATTGGATGGTTATCAAATCACCAACTGCTGACCCTGTGGCGACAATGTCGTTTGCAATGATGACCTTGCTTCTATCATTCACGTTCGGAGTGCAAAAATTTGGTGTAGGTGGCTATTTAAAGAATTATGCTGCTCCAGTTAGTTTTTTACTACCAATTAATATAATTGAGGAATTTACTAACTTCTTAACACTATCATTGCGTCTGTACGGTAATATTTATGCTGGTGAAGTTTTACTAACATTAATTGGTAATCGCTTGGCTACAAGTTTCGGTCTACCAACTATGATTTTAGCAGCTCCATTGGCCATGATTTGGCAAGGTTTCTCTGTCTTCATTGGCTCTATCCAGGCATATGTATTTGTAACTCTATCAATGGTTTACATTGGTAAAAAAGTTACCAAAGAATAATTTTTTGGAGGTTTATTTATGTCAGAAGCTTTTAAATATCTTGCTGCATCAATTGCAGCTGGTTTAGCAGCCTTAGCTGCTTCTTACGGTAACGGTCAAGTTATTTCAAAGACTATTGAAAGTATGGCCCGTCAACCTGAGAGTGCAGGTAACTTAAGAGCAACTATGTTTATTGGTGTTGGTTTGATTGAAGCCGTTCCAATTCTAGCAATCGTTATTGCCTTCTTGATTCTCTTCCTTTAATTTTAGTTTTTTAAGTTAAAGATAGATTATTAAAAGAGAGAAGGGCAGTAAATGACAGTTCAAACATTATTTGCAGCCTCACATCACATATACCTAGGTAATGCTATCTGGTATCTTGTTATTTTTGCCATCCTAATGCTTTTGGTTAAGCATTATGCTTGGGGTCCTGTCTCTGATATGATGGAAAAACGGCGGCAAAAAATTATTGATGACTTGGATTCAGCTGCAAGCGATCGTAAGAAAGCCGAAACTTTGGCTAACGAGCGTGAAGCTGCATTAAAAGATTCAAGACAAGAGGCAACTAAAATTCTCTCTGACGCAAAGGAAAATGCGCAAAAGACAAGTAGTGAAATTGTAGCTAACGCTAACACTGATGCTGCTTCCATCCGAAAGAAAGCTGAAGAAGATGCTAAAAAAGCAAAGACTGAAGCTTTGGATGCTGCGCGTGATCAAGTTGCAGACATTTCTGTAGCAATTGCTGAAAAAATTATTGCTAAGAATTTATCTGCTGAAGACCAAAAAGATTTAGTCAACCAATTTATTAAGGGGCTGAATGATTAATGGCTTTGAGTAGAGAAGAGATAGCTGCTCGTTATGGTACTGCATTGTTTGGCTTTGCAGAGGATAACAAGGTTTTAGATGATGTCTATGAAGAAGTGGGAGAATTGAAAAAAGCTGTTGAGGCAAATCCTGCTATCATTGGTGTCATGAGTGATCCGGTTTTAAATGGTGAGGAAAAAAAGAAGACTTTAGAAGCTATTGAGAAAGATTTTTCTCAAGAAGTTCAAGGTTTCTTAAATTTATTACTAGAATATAATCGTTTTGAATATCTAATAGATATCATTGATTACTTCAATAACCTTTATGATGAAAAGAAGTCAATTGCATCTGGTACTGTAACTACTGCAGTTAAATTAGATGATGATCAACTTAAGCGTTTGGGTGATAGTTATGCAAATAAATATAACCTAAAGGCTGTGCGTCTTGAGAATAAAGTTGATCCAAGTATTTTAGGCGGCGTAATCCTTCAAGTAAAGGATCGTGTGATCGATGGGTCAGTAAAAACCCAACTTAAGAAGATTCGTACGCAATTAATTGATGAAAATTAAAAGAGGTGAAACCATTGAGCATTAAAGCGGAAGAAATTAGCTCTTTGATCAAGCAACAACTTGAACATTACGATGATAAGTTAAATATCGATGAAGTTGGTGTTGTAACTTATGTTGGTGATGGTATTGCTCGTGCTCACGGACTTGACAATGTCTTGTCTAATGAGTTGTTGGAATTTGATAATGGCTCTTACGGTATTGCCCAAAACCTAGAATCAAACGATGTTGGTATCATTATTTTAGGTAATTTTGACGATATTCGTGAAGGTGACCGTGTTAAGAGAACCGGCCGTATCATGGAAGTTCCAGTAGGTGACGCCTTAATCGGTAGAGTTGTTAACCCATTAGGTCAACCAGTTGATGGTTTAGGTGAAATTAAGACTGATAAGACTCGTCCAATTGAATCTAAAGCTCCTGGTGTTATGGATCGTCAATCAGTTGATCAACCACTTCAAACTGGTATTAAAGCTATCGATGCTTTGGTTCCAATTGGTCGTGGACAGCGTGAATTGATTATTGGTGACCGTAAGACTGGTAAGACTAGTTTGGCTATTGATACTATTTTGAATCAAAAGGGTAAGAACGTAATTTGTATTTACGTTTCAATTGGTCAAAAGGAATCAACCGTTAGAACTCAAGTTGAAACTTTAAAGCGCTTCGGTGCGATGGATTATACTATCGTTGTTGAAGCCGGCCCAAGTGAGCCAGCACCAATGCTTTATATTGCACCATATGCTGGAACTGCTATGGGTGAGGAATTTATGTACAATGGCAGGGACGTATTGATTGTATTTGATGACCTATCAAAACAAGCAGTCGCATATCGTGAACTTTCCTTGCTTCTCCGTCGTCCACCTGGTCGTGAAGCTTACCCAGGTGACGTCTTCTACTTACACTCACGTCTTTTGGAACGTAGTGCTAAGTTAAGCGATAAGTTGGGTGGCGGATCTATGACTGCCTTACCATTTATTCAAACTGAAGCTGGAGATATTTCTGCATATATTCCAACTAACGTTATTTCCATCACTGATGGACAGATCTTCTTACAAAGTGATTTGTTCTTTGCTGGAACTCGTCCAGCCATTGATGCTGGTAACTCAGTTTCTCGTGTTGGTGGTAATGCACAGATTAAGGCTATGAAGAAGGTAGCTGGTACTTTACGTACCGACCTTGCTGCATATCGTGAACTTGAAAGTTTTGCACAATTTGGTAGTGATTTGGATCAAGCTACTCAAGCAAAATTGAATCGTGGTCGTCGTACTGTAGAAGTATTGAAGCAACCACTTCATGATCCAATTCCTGTCGAAAAGCAAGTTTTGATCCTTTATGCATTAACTCACGGCTACCTAGATTCAATTCCTGTTGAAGATATTGCTCGTTATGAACAAGAAATCTACGACAATTTTGATAGTAGTCATGCAGATCTTCTTAAGCACATTCGTGAAACTGGTGAATTACCAGATGAAAAGAAATTGCAAGCTGCTATTGAGGAATTTAATGATAGTTTTTCACCAAGTAAGAATTAGGAGGTAGATTATGCCTGCATCTTTACTTGAGTTGAAGAAAAAGATTGCTTCAGTTAAGCAAACTGGTAAAATTACGCAAGCCATGAGAATGGTTTCTGCTTCAAAGTTGAATCAAACTGAAAAGCGTGATAAAAATTATACTGTTTATAATGATCACGTTCGAAAGACTTTATCTCATTTAATGAGTTCACAAGTTGTAGATCATCTTCGTGAAGCAAATGCGCCAATTAATGAAAAAAATATAGCTAAACTTGATTATGCAAATGTTTTTGGCTTAGGAATTACGTCGGATTTAATTCAACAACGTAAAAATATCAAGTCTACGGGATATTTAGTTATTACTGGTAACCGTGGGCTTGTAGGATCTTATAATAGTTCTATTTTAAAAAATATGATGGGACTTTTTGAGGATGCTAAGGCTGAAAACAAAGATATTAAGATCTTAGCTGTGGGTTCAGTTGGTGCACAATTCTTCAAAAAGAACAACTTAAATGTTGTATATGAAAATGATGATATTAGTGATGTGCCAACTTTTGAAGAAACTATGCCAATTGTTTCAACTGCGATTAAAATGTATATGAATGGAGTATATGATGAGTTATACGTTTGTTATACTCACCATGTCAACTCACTTTCATCAGCATTTCGTGTTGAAAAAATGCTTCCAATTGTTGATTTAGATATTGGTCTTAAGGAAGCTGAAGCACATCAACAATTAGAATATGATATTGCACCAGATACTAATACTGTGCTTACGTCACTACTTCCACAATACGCTCGTTCAACTATTTACGGAGCTATTTTGGATGCAAAAACTGCAGAACATGCTAGTTCAATGACAGCTATGCAAAGTGCTAGTGATAATGCAGATGATCTGGTATCAAATTTAACTACTAAGTTAAACCGTGCAAGACAGGCACAAATCACTACTGAAATTACTGAAATTATCAGTGGTGCTAATGCCTTAGAGTAATTAGGAAAAGGAGGTAGATGTTTTGAGTGAAGGTGAAATCGTTCAAGTAATCGGCCCTGTTGTCGATGTTAAATTCCCACTTAACAAGGAACTACCTGATATTAATAACGCTCTTAAAGTTATTAAGTCAAAAGATGAAACAATCACACTTGAAGTCACACTTGAACTTGGTGATGGTGTATTAAGAACGATCTCCATGGAATCTACCAATGGTCTTCGACGCGGAATGAAAGTTGAAGATACTGGTGGCCCAATTTCTGTTCCAGTTGGTAAAGATACTTTGGGACGTGTATTTAATGTTTTGGGTCAACCAATTGATAATGGTCCAGCATTTCCTAAAGATCATCCACGTGAAGGAATCCATAAGGATGCACCTAAGTATTCAGACTTGACCACTAGTCGTGAAATTCTCGAAACTGGTATTAAAGTTATTGACTTACTTGAACCTTATGTTCGTGGTGGTAAGGTTGGATTGTTCGGTGGTGCCGGTGTTGGTAAAACCACTATCATTCAGGAATTAATTCATAACATTGCCCAAGAACACGGTGGTATTTCAGTTTTCACTGGTGTTGGGGAAAGAACTCGTGAAGGTAACGATCTTTACTACGAAATGAAAGAATCCGGTGTTTTGAGCAAGACTGCCATGGTATTTGGTCAGATGAATGAGCCACCTGGTGCCAGAATGCGTGTAGCATTAACTGGATTAACACTTGCTGAATACTTTAGAGATGTTGAAGGTCAAGACGTGTTACTCTTCATCGATAACATCTTTAGATTTACCCAGGCCGGTTCAGAAGTTTCAGCCCTTTTGGGTCGTATGCCTAGTGCCGTTGGTTATCAACCTACTTTGGCTACTGAAATGGGACAATTGCAAGAAAGAATTACTTCAACTAAGAAGGGTTCTATTACTTCTATTCAAGCTGTTTATGTTCCAGCCGATGACTATACTGACCCAGCTCCAGCTACTACTTTCGCTCACTTGGATGCTACTACCAACTTGGAACGTAGCTTAGTTGAGCAAGGTATTTATCCAGCCGTTGACCCACTTGAATCTTCATCAAGTGCCCTTGACCCTGAAGTGGTTGGTAAAGAACACTATGAAGTTGCTACTCGTGTACAACACGTTTTACAACGTTATCATGAATTGCAAGATATTATTTCAGTTTTGGGTATGGATGAATTATCTGATGAAGAAAAACTTATCGTAGCTCGCGCTCGTAAAGTTCAATTCTTCTTATCTCAAAACTTCTTTGTAGCTGAACAATTTACTGGTGTTCCTGGTTCATATGTTCCAATTAAGGAAACTATTAAAGGCTTTAAGATGATTTTGGATGGTCACCTTGATGACTTGCCAGAAGATGCCTTTCGTGGTGTAGGTCCAATTACTGATGTTTTGAAGAAAGCAAAAGAAATGGGCGTTACACCAAGTGATCCAGAAGCTAAAGCATTGCTAGAAAAGTAGGGTGATGTCAGATGGCAGATCCAGAAAAGCTTTTTAAAGTAGATGTTGTAACTCCGGATGGTTTAATTTATTCTCACCGCTCAAGTATCATTGATATGCGTGCGATTGATGGACAACGTTCTATCATGTACAATCACGTTCCACTTTTAACTCCTTTAGCTATTGGAGATGTAAAGGTTAAACGTAGTCGTGAAATGAATCAAGTTGTTGATCATATTGCTGTTAGTGGTGGTTACATCGAATTCTCTAACAATGTTGCAACTATTATTGCTGATAGTGCTGAACGTGCTAGAAATATTGATGTTTCTCGTGCCCAAGCTGCTAAGGAACGTGCCGAAAAGAGAATGAAGGAAGCACGTGAAAAGCACGATGAGCGTTCATTAGAAAGAGCTCAAATTGCATTGAGAAGAGCTGTGAATAGAATTAGTGTTTATAATTCTAAAAAATAATGCTTAATTAAACGGATGCACTATGTGCGTCCGTTTTTTGTTATAATTATGTAGTCAAAACGGAGGAGATATGTTTCAATTAGGCGTTCACGCAGTGATTAGTATAATTATTTACTTAATTACTGTTGGATTATCATTCCAGGCAATTAAGGCTTTGAGAGTAGAAAAGTTTATTCGAAAAAATCATAATTTTGAAGCGCAAATTTTATTATTATTTATTGCAATTGCATTAGGATTTTTAGTCGGGAACTTTGTTATCACTTTTATCGATCAATCGATGCAATTAAGTAATTTCTTTTAAAAGTTCTTTAAAACAGTAACTCTTAAGACAACATTTTAGCTTTTATGGTAAAATGGACCATGAATATTTAGGGAGGATCATCGTGGCACGAGATATAGGAATCGATTTAGGGACAGCAAATGTGCTTATTAATGTCTCTGGAAAAGGTATTGTTTTAAATGAGCCTTCTGTAGTAGCCGTAAACACTAGTACTAATAAGGTAGTAGCGGTCGGAACAGAAGCATATAATATGGTAGGTAGAACTCCTGGTAATATTAGAGTAATTCGCCCATTAAAAAATGGAGTGATTGCAGACTTTGATATTACTGAGGCTATGCTTTCATATTTTATTCAAAAATTGAATGTAAAGGGCTTTATGACTAAGCCAAATATTTTAATTTGTGCACCAACAGGTATTACTTCAATTGAACAAAAGGCAATTATTCAAGCTGCAGAAAAATCTGGTGGGGGCAAGATCTATCTTGATTTTGAGCCTAAGGTTGCAGCCGTAGGTGCAGGATTGGATATTTTCAAACCTCAAGGTAATATGGTAATTGATATCGGTGGTGGTACTACTGATGTGGCCATTTTATCAATGGGTGAAATTGTTACTAGCGAATCTGTTCGTTATGCTGGTGATAGCATGAATCAAGCAGTTATTTCTCATATTAAGAGTAAACATAACTTGCTTATTGGTTCACGAACTGCCGAACAAATTAAAATTGAAATTGGTAGTGCGTTTGAACCGGATCCAGATGCAACTATGACTGTTAGAGGTCGAGATGTTGTTGATGGTTTGCCAAGACAAGCTACAGTAACAGCTGAAGAGATTCAAAAAGCTCTTGAAAGTGGTTTAATGTCAATTGTTGCTGCTACTAAGCAAGTGCTAGAAACTACTCCACCAGAATTATCAGCTGATATCATTGATCGTGGTATTATGCTTACTGGTGGTGGAGCAATGCTTAAAAATATTGATAAGCTTATCTCACATCACTTACAAGTGCCTGTTTTAACAGCTGACCATCCGTTAGAAGCTGTTGCTCTAGGAACTGGGGTATTGCTTAAGAATATTGAAAAGCATAAGCGTTAATTATTAAAGTGAGGAGTTTTACTTGCGTAAGATTTTGATTTTTTTAGTTAAAATTTATCAAACCATTATTTCGCCAGTGCTACCTGATAGTTGTAGATACTATCCCACTTGTTCGAATTATATGATAGATGCTCTAAAAAAGCATGGCCCAATTTTAGGTTTAATTATGGGAATATGTCGAATATTACGCTGTAATCCTTTTATAAGGGGAGGGGTAGATCCCGTTCCCGATAAATTTATTATTTTTCGAAATCCGCATCCGGAAAGATATGAAGACGAAATTATTGCCAAGAAATTTCATCCGGATAGCAAGTAGGAGCTGATTAACTGTTAACAAAAATATAGAAATTTGTAGATAAAAGCAAAAGATTAAGCTTATTTAGAAAGTTAAACATGGAAAATAGGCTTTAATTCAATTTTTACTTGTTTTGTTTCGCCTTCTTAGATAAACTTATGTTTGTATTTAAGGAGGTGAAGCAATGATTAAAACCCAAGTAGTAAAGCTAAAAGTTAATAAGACCATGCAAAAACATCTTGATGCTTTGTGCGATTATCGCAGATACTGCTGGAATAAAGGCTTAGAAACTTGGCAATTAATGTATGAGGCCCATACATTAAACAAAAAAGACAATCCCAGTCCTAACGAACGCAGAGTTCGGGATGAATTAGTAGCTAATAAAGCCGACTGGCAATATGATTTGTCAGCTCGATGTTTACAATTAGCTGTTAAAGACTTGGCTAATGCTTGGAAGAACTTCTTTGATAAAGCTCAGCCTGATTGGGGCAAGCCTAGATTTAGATCTAAGAAGGCACCTAGACAAGGCTTTAAAACTGATCGTGCCAAGATTGTGAACGGCAAGCTTCGCCTTGATCGCCCAAGAAACATTTCAAGAGATAGTTGGTTTGATCTAGCAAGTTATGAAGCCTTAAAGATGGATGAAGTTAAGGTAGTAAGCATCTTCAAAGAAAAAGATAGTTATTACGCAGCTCTTCCTTATGAAGAAGAGATTTCAGCTAAGACTAAAACTCATCAAAAAACGGCAGTTGATATCAATGTTGGTCATTTTAACTATACCGAGGGGCAAATCATTGTTTTGCCTGCTAAATTGCAAAAGCTGTATAGACGTATCAAACATTATCAAAGAATGCTAGCTCGCAAAAGAAAGGTTAATGATAAGTTGGCTGCTAAATCCAATAATTACTTTGCAGTGAGAACCAAATTGCAAAGAGATTATCGCAGAGTAGCTAATGTCCAAAATGATCTTTTACAGGAGTTTACTACTAAGCTTGTTAATGATTACGACCAAATTGTAATTGAAGATTTAGCAGTAAAGCAAATGATGATGACGCATGTAGCTTCAAAGGGTATGCAAAGATCGCTCTTTGGTAAATTCAGACAGATATTAACTTACAAATGCGATTGGTATGGCAAAGAATTAATCTTAGCCGATAAAACTTACCCATCAACGCAAAAATGTGCTCAGTGTGGCTATGTCAAAAAAGGTGATGAAAAGATTACCTTGCAGGGCAACAAAAAGCATGGCACTAGGCATAATGAGTATATCTGTTATGAATGTGGCTATAAGAATGATCGAGATGAAAATGCAGTATTAAATCTTTTAGCTTTAGCAAAATAAAGAAAATAAACGGGGCTGGCTAGGCCCTTAAGCTGGAAGAGTTAGTCAATGTGATTACTCCTATATTGGAATATCAGAATACTAGTGAAGACGACAGTAAATGAAACAAAGAAAGGAAAAAATATATCTTTCTGATATGTAGAAAATTCGCATTCTTCTACATATTTCTATGTTTTATATAGCAGGAAATATGTCCAAAAAATTAGTTAATATTGATGTTGAAGTAAATGAACTTAAAGGTAAGAGTGTTCCTACTTGGGAAGTTATCATTCCTAATAAGAAGTCAATCGGCTTGATTGAAAAGGTAGAGGGACGCTATCGTGCTACTACTTCTAAGACTAGCAATGTTTTATTTGCTAAAAGTTTAGAAAGCAGCATTAATGATTTACTTTCATACTTTACTTTACATGAAAAATAAAATAATTAAGTAGTGATTATTTAATGGTACAAGTACAAAACAAAACAAGTTTAGTTGATAGAATCGCCTGGAATGTTGTCTTTCCAGTTATAGCATTGGCTTTGATTGGATTGTATTCCATTTATGTATCTGCGGTAAATGACCCTAGTCACATGGGAACACCAACTAGAGCAGTCTTAATGCAGGGGGTATGGTATTTAATTTCAATCGGAATTGCCATTTTTGTAATGCAATTTGATGCGGACCAGCTGTTCCGAATAGCGCCCTATATTTATGCCCTGGGAATAATTCTTTTGATTGCAGTTCTGTTTCTTTATAACCGAAGTGTTTATCAAGATACTGGGGCTAAAAGTTGGTTTAAGTTAGGACCATTGACTTTCCAGCCATCTGAAATTATGAAGCCAGCCTTCATTTTAATGTTGGCACGCGTGGTGCGAGATCATAATGATAAATATGCTCATACTCTGCGGAATGATTGGCTTTTAATTGGAAAAATTGTTTTATGGCTTCTTCCAGTTGCCGTTTTGTTAAAATTACAAAATGACTTTGGTACAATGTTGGTTTTCTTTGCTATTGTTGGTGGGGTAACCTTGGTATCAGGAATAAGTTGGAAAATAATTATTCCCCTGTATGGAACGATAATCATTCTAGGAGCAGCTGTGATTTTGCTAGTGGTCACACCAGTAGGGAGATCATTTTTGAGCCATTTCTTCCAAGCATATCAATTTAAGCGAATTGATGCATGGCTCAGTCCTGCAACTGATACGGGCTCTAGTGCTTACCAATTATGGCAAAGTATGCAGGCAATTGGGTCAGGACAGTTATTTGGTAATGGATTTGGTAAAGTAAGTGTTTATGTGCCAGTTCGTGGATCTGACATGGTTTATTCAGTAATTGGAGAAACTTTTGGATTCGTTGGTAGTGTAGCCGTAATTTTAATTTACTTATATTTAATCATTCAAATGGTGAAGATTTCGTTTGATACCAGAAATGCATTCTATTCATACATTGCAACTGGTGTTATCATGATGATTCTTTTCCACGTATTTGAAAATATTGGAATGAGTATTGATCTATTGCCATTAACAGGTATTCCATTGCCATTTATTTCTCAAGGTGGTTCTGCCTTGATCGGAAATATGATAGGAATTGGAATGATTCTATCAATGAAATTTCATAATAAAGATTACATGTTTAGTACAGCAGGTGATTTTTAGAATAAACAAAAAACTTTCAAGCTTTAGAACTTGAAAGTTTTTTATTTACAGAATAATTAATCAGCACTAAGTGCATCTTTAATTTCTTGTGTACGGCAAACTAAAACATCGCAATTTGCTGTACGAGTTACATATTCGGTAACACTACCAATCAATAAACGCTCAACTGCGTTAAGACCCGTTGCCCCAACTACGATTAAGTCGATATCGTGTTTTTTAGGGAAATCACGAGCAATGATTGTCTTTGGTGAACCGAATTCAATGGAATAGTGAACATCTTTAATGCCGGCTTTGATTGCGCGACTCTTGTACTCTTCCATTCTCTTTTTAGCATCGTTTGATACTTGTTCAACCATAGCTGAATCAAAGCTTGAAACGTTTTGGAATGAACGAGTATCAATGACATGTAAGATATCTAAAATTGCTCCGTTACGTTTTGCAATTGCGACAGCCTTGCTGAAAGCCAAGTCTGCTTCTTTTGACCCGTCAACGGAAACTTGAATATGTTGATATTGTGTAAGCATTTTTCTGCACCTCTTCCTACTATCTATTTTACCAAAATTAGCAGGAAGTTAATCATTCTTTTGATTAATTAATAAACCAAAAATTAAGATTGTCATCGAACCTAGAATCAAGGTAATCAAGTTCATATACTTGTTAGCTAAAAACAAAATCAAGACACCAAGAATGCTTTCCAACATTAAGGCGATAGAGGTCCATTTTAGGATTGAGCCGAGACGGGGATTGCTGCCAACATCATAAATAATGAAATGGCCACTACGTCTGTGCCACATATACCAAGAGGTGAGGGCAAGAACAATGATGAAAATGCCCATTACGATTTTGATAACCATGTAAAAATCTCCAATACAAAAGACGACCGATTTTACTCGGTCGCCCATTAAGTTCCAAAAAATCCGAGTCGACTGAACATAGCATAATGACGCTTGTTGAACCCGCAATGTTCAATATTTGAGTTAGTATCGCAGCGAATATGGATCCTGGGCACAATGCCAGTATTCCGATTCGGTAGTTATTTACTAACTCCCACGTCTTATAGTTTGATCGGTCAACTTTATACATTTAAGCTTGTCGATCAACTCAGATCACTTATTATAATACGCAAACTAGATTTAAATGTCAAACATTTCAATTTGAGCTAGTTAAGTCCCTCAGCCTGCATTTTTCGTAAAATCTCGTATTGCTTTTTTAAACCTTTTTCAATTTTAGAATTGCCTTTAGCATTAAAATATTGTACGCCCATTAAGTTGTTAGGAAGATATTGTTGAGCAATCCAATCACCAGGATAATCATGAGGATAGATGTAGTCATTTCCATGATTTAGCTTTTTAGCGCCAGAATAGTGAGCATCTTTCAAACGGTTGGGAATTGCACCAATTCGCTTGTTTTTTACATCACTTAAAGCACTATCAATTGCCATGATTGCACTGTTGCTTTTGGGTGAAAGAGCAAGTTCAATCACTGCATTTGCTAAGGGGATTCTCGCTTCTGGAAAACCTAATGTTTGTGCAGCTTGAATGGCAATAAAAGCATGTTGAGCTGCTGCAGGATTAGCGAGGCCAATATCTTCATAAGCGATAACAGTTAAACGACGACAAATTGAAATGAGGTCCCCAGATTCAATTAATCTAGCTAAATAGTGAAGGGCGGCGTCTACATCAGACCCTCGAATTGATTTTTGAAAGGCGGAAACTAAGTCATAATGGCCATCACCATGTGCATCAAAGTTTTGACTTTTAAGTTGAATTGAATCGGCAATTTCTTTCTTAGTAATTTTAATCGCTGAATCATCTTTTCCAGCTTCTTTAAGTTCTTGCTTAGTGGAAAGAACTGCTAATTCTAAGCTATTTAGGGTAGAACGCAAATCACCATTACCTTTTTCAACTAAAAGCTCTTTAGCATCTGGGTCTAATTCAACATGATACTTCCCTAAGCCTTCTTTTTCGTCTGTTAAAGCTCGATCAATTGCTTTCTTAGCATCTTGAGTAGATAAAGGCTTTAATTCGAAAATCTGACAACGTGAGCGAATAGCAGGAGAGATCGAAATGTAGGGATTTTCGGTAGTGGCGCCAATTAAAATGATTTGTCCTGATTCTAAAAGTGGTAAGAGAAAATCCTGTTTGGTTTTATCTAAACGATGGATTTCATCTAAAAGTAAAATGACAGTTCCGCTCATCTTACCTTCCTCAGCTACTTGTTGGAGCTGCTTTTTGCCGTCAGTAGCAGCATTTAATGTCCGAAAAGCATACTTAGTAGAGCCGGCAATGGCACTTGCGATACTAGTTTTTCCAATGCCGGGTGGTCCATACAAAATCATCGATGATAAAAGCCGAGCTTCAACCATTCTTTTGATGATTTTACCAGGACCAATTAAATGTTCTTGTCCCACCACTTCATCTAAATTCTTGGGACGCATACGATAGGCTAATGGATGCATTTCTAATCCCCTTTGTGAAATAGACGTTGCCAAAAACTCTTTTTGGCAGCTGCACTACTCTTAAGCTCGGTTTTTGGCATTTCTGGGGCATAGACTTGTCCAATTTCTACGCGCATTTTGTTGATGGCATCTTTAGCTACAACTAAAACCGCAGTGTCTTCAGGACCTTTTTTAGCGGTTTCGTTATAAATAAGAGTAAAAGGGATGTCATCTTTACTACAAGTAGCTTCAACTTTATTTAAAAAGTTGTTGTCATCAATATTTCCATTAATTAAAACTGTATAGCCCTTATAATCAGGAATATGCTCGAGAAAAAGGGCAGTTAACTTAGGATCCTTAAGTTCGGAATTATTCATTCTTACTAAAACTCGCTCACGCAAGGATCCTAAATAGCGCCGTCTTTCATCGGGTTTGGTTTGAGGAGTAATTCCTTGAGCAGCTTGCTCAACTCGCTTAGATAAATCTTCTGACATAAAAATCCTCCTTTTAGTTAATGAAAAAACCTTTCCCGCAGGGGAAAGGTTTTGAAATAAAATGAAACAAGAAATTAAAGTAACTTGTTGTACCATTCAACAACGAGTGCTTCGTTGATTTCTGGGTTCATTTCGTCACGTTCTGGTAAACGTACAAGGGTACCTTCCATCTTGTTGTCATCAAATGAAACGTATGATGGACGAGCAGTAACTGCTTCAAGAGCATCCTTAACTTGTTGTAAGTTCTTTGACTTATCCTTCAAACCAATAACTTGGCCTACGCTAACTTCGTATGAAGGAATGTCAACACGCTTGCCATCAACAGTGATGTGACCGTGGTTTACTAATTGTCTTGCTTGTTCTCTAGTAGTAGCTAAACCAAGACGGTAAACCATGTTGTCCAAACGACGTTCAAGCAAGATCATGAAGTTAGTACCGTGTTCACCTTCACGGATCTTACCAGCGCGAGCAAACATAGTTCTAAATTGACGTTCGTTTAAGCCGTACATCCAACGTAACTTTTGCTTTTCGTGCAATTGTTGACCGTATTCTGAAACACGACCACGGCTGTTAGGACCATGTTGACCTGGAGCGTAGTTACGACGAGCAAGTTCCTTGCCAGTACCTGAAAGTGAAATACCTAATCTTCTTGAACGCTTCCAACTTGGACCAGTATATCTTGACATATAAAATTCCTCCAATAAAATCTAATAATAATTTTTGGAGTAAAATATCACAAATAAGTTCAACATTCGTGCATCTTAATTTCCATTTTCGCCCGTTGCAGCGTGGGTTACTCGTTCACTCGATAGCGTATTAAGATGTTGACGTTCTTGTCACTTATTGCTGCAAATATTTTACACGAACTCAATTATATAAAGGTATTGATAATAAATCAAGAAAAAAGGCGGGTTTTATCCCGCTTTTTTAGTTGGTCTGGTATAATTATTGTAGTTTTGGAGGGTAGTACATGTCATCAATTGAAACTCTAATCGTTATAGCAGTAATTATTGTAGTTATACTTGTTGTGGCATTTATGCTAATTACCAATCGACGTCAGCTTAAAGAAATCGAAGCTATTGATAAATTGGTAAATAAAATTGAAAAAATGCATCTTGAACGCGACATTGATCGCTTAGATAAGATGGATTTGGCTGGGGAAAGTCTAACCACTTTAAATACTTGGCGAAAAAGTTACCAAGAAGCTTCAACTGCTAAAATCCCTGAAGTTCAACATTTAGTAGAAGAAGCTGCAGATCAAAATAGTAATTATCATTTATTTAAAGCGCGCAAAAATATTAAACAAGCTCGTGAAATCATCAAGCCAACTTTTGAAGATGCTCGTAATACCAAGGCTGTTTTTACAGAATTGCTTGAATCTAACCGAGAAAATCAAGTGCAATATGAATCTTTGATCAAAACCTATCGTGAAATTCGAAAGATGGTCTTGGCCGATTCATTTGATTATGGGGTAGCACTTGAGCAACTTGAAAATGAACTGGCAGCAATGGATAGCGATTTTGATGAAGCAAAGAACTTATCTTCTCAAGGAGATCATGTGGAAGCTAAGCGTGTCTTATCTAAGATTCGAATGGATTTGAGTAATTTACAAGAGGAATTGCCAAAAATCCGCGAAGGTCACCATCAAATTGAGTCAACTTTCCAAGATCAATTGCGTGAACTTTCTACTACATATAAGAACATGCTCTCTGAGAAATATTACATTACTGAAGTAAATATTTTAGAAGAGATTAAAAAGATCCATACTGAAATTGATAAAGCTAGAGATTTACTGGCTGATCTTAAAATGAATGAACTTGCTGAACAAAATAAAAAAATCTCCAATCAAATCGATGCTCTTTATTCTGTTTTGGCTAAGGAATACAAGGCACGTCCATTTGTTGAAGAAAATCAAAGCAAGATGTTTACGCTTATTTCTCACCAGCAAAGTGCTTCTAAGAAGTTAGTTGAAAAACTCAAGCATATTGATGAAAGTTATGAATTGACTCATGGTGAACTTGATGAAGGTAAGCACTTGGAACAAGAAGTTAATGATATGAGTCGGCAATATACAGTTCAAACTCAAAATATTGCTGATGGAAAAGGTGTTTACTCTCAAATTCAAGATTCATGGCTGCGGATGCTCGATCGTTTGCGTGAAATTGATGAAGAACAAAAGAAGATGTCTCAAGATGTAGATGGCTTATACGATTCTGAAAATGTCGCTAATGATTCCATTAATCACTTTAAACAAGAAGTTTCATTAGTTTATCGTCGACTTCAAAGAAGAAACTTGCCAGGTAATCCGGATTCATTTGTACAAATGTACACGCTTGTCGTTAATGAAATTGGGCATGTGAGTGAAGAATTAAGTCGCGTGCGCATTAATATGGAAAGAATTTCTGATGAATTGATTCAAATTTCTGATGATGTTGAGCGTCTAAAGCGTGAAGCTGATGATATCATTAACTCCGCAAACTTGGTTGAATTAACCTTGCAATATTCAAATAAGTATTCTTCAAATGAAGCGATTAAACGCGCACAACAAAAGGCTTTAAGATTATATCAAAACGATTATAATTATAAAGAAGCCTTGGATACAATTGCGACTGCCATTGAAAAAGTAGAGCCTGGTGCATACCAACGACTTGAAAATTCCTACTATTCCGAACAGAAGCAAAAAGAAGCGTAGGAAATAATTGCAAGTCTAATGAAATTAGGTTACAATTTGTAAGTTGATAAACGGTCATAATAATTGACCGTTTTTTTGAAAGGGAATGAATCGTGATATATTTTGACAATAGTGCAACGACAAAAATTGATCCATCAGTTTTAGAAACTTATAACAAGGTTACAGAGGATATTTGGGGAAATCCTTCTAGTTTGCATAAATTAGGAGATCGTGCCCATCAGTTGTTAGAAGCTTCTCGCAAGCAAATTGCGGATTTATTGAATGTAAAGCAACATGAAATTTTCTTTACTTCTGGCGGAACTGAATCTAACAATGCTGCCATCAAGGGAACTGCAATTCAAAAACGCGAATTCGGTAAGCATATCATTACTTCTAGTGTGGAGCACGCTTCTGTAGCTAATAGCTTTAATAGTTTAGAAAATCTAGGTTATCGTGTAACTCGCTTGCCTGTTGATAAGGAAGGCCGCGTAAATGTTAACGATTTAAGAAATGCGATTGATTCTGATACCACGCTAGTTTCAATCATGGGTGTGAATAACGAAATCGGTACGATTCAACCCATTGACGAAATCAGCGATTTGCTTGAAAATTATCCGACAATTCAATTCCACGTGGATAATGTACAAGCTTTAGGTAAAAATCTCTGGGATCAAGTATTTACGCCAAGAGTTGATTTGTCTAGTTTTTCAGCGCATAAATTCCACGCTCCTCGCGGCATTGGCATTCTTTACAAAAAAGAGGGTAAGATGCTCAGCCCACTTCATGATGGTGGTGGCCAAGAAAAGGGTCTTCGTTCTGGGACAGAAAACTTGCCTGCCATTGCTGCAATGGCTAAGGCGGTCAGATTGCTGCTTGATAACGAAGAAGAAAAGGCAAATCGTGAAGAAGCAATTAAGGAAAAGATCATCAATTACTTGCAAGATAAGCCAGGAATCGATATCTTTTCACCAGCACAAAAGAACTTTGCTCCTCATATTCTTTGCTTCTCACTTGAAGGAATTCGTGGCGAAACCTTGGTTCATACTCTTGAAGATCAAGATATCTTTGTATCAACTACTTCAGCTTGTGCTTCCAAGACTGCCGATGAAGCAAGTACATTGGCAGCTATGCGAGTAGATGATAAAATTGCTACAAGTGCAATTCGTTTGAGCTTTGACGAAAGTAATACACTTGAAGAAGCAGATCAATTTATTGCTAGTTTTGACAAGATTTATAAGCATTTTGCTAAAATTAATCACTTGGGAGAAGATTAAATGGTTAAATATACAGAAGTTATGGTTCGTTATGGCGAACTTTCAACTAAGGGTAAGAACCGAAAGGACTTTATTGGTCGTTTGGCTGGTAATGTCACTAAGGTTCTTAAGGATTTCCCAGAAGTTGAAATTCATCCTCGTCATGACAGAATGCACATTGTGTTGAATGGGGCACCTTTTGAAGAAATCGATAAGCGATTGAAGAAGGTATTTGGGATTCAAACCTATTCCCCAGCAATTAAAGTTAATAAGACGCTTGAAGATATTGAAAAGACTTCCCTTGCTTTAATGCAAGAAACTTTTGAAAAGGGAATGACTTTCAAGGTAAACACTAAGCGTAGTGATCACCAATTTGAATATGACACTAACCAATTAAACCGTATGGTGGGTGACTACTTATTTGACAATATGGATGATCTTGAAGCAGAAATGAAGCATCCTGACTTGGTGCTTAGAATTGAAGTGCGTCAAGATGCAGTATATATTTCAAACCAATTGCTTCATGGTGTTGGCGGGATGCCAGTTGGTACTGCAGGTAAAGCTGTGATGATGCTTTCAGGTGGTATCGATTCTCCAGTTGCTTCATATCTTGCATTGAAGCGCGGGGTTGATATTGAAATGGTTCACTTCTTTAGTCCGCCTTACACTACTGAAAAAGCACTTGCTAAGGCTAAGGAATTGACTGGAATTTTGGCAAATTATGCCGGTAAGATCAACTTTATTGCGGTTCCATTTGCGGAAATTCAAGAAACTATCAAGGAAAAATTGCCTGAAGGTTACTTGATGACGGTTCAACGTCGTTTTATGCTTCAACTTGCAGATCGCATTCGTGCAAAGCGCGGCGGTTTGGCAATTTTCAATGGTGAATCTGTTGGTCAAGTTGCTTCTCAAACTTTGGAATCAATGGTTGCAATCAATGATGTAACTACTACGCCAGTGATTCGTCCAGTGGCAACAATGGATAAGACTGAAATTATCAAACTTGCTGAAGAAATTGGTACTTTTGATCTTTCAATCGAACCATTCGAAGATTGTTGTACGATCTTCGCCCCACCACGTCCAAAGACTAAGCCAAAGCTTGACAAGGCACGTGAATATGAAGCTCGTCTTGATGTTGAAGGTTTGATTCAAAGAGCAATGGATGGTATTGAAGTAATGCCAATTTATCCAAATCAAAAGTTCTTGGATGATAAGGCTCAAGAAGATTCAGACTTGTTGTAAAAATAAAGCATTCTGTAGCTAGTTGCTATGGGATGCTTTTTCTGTGTGTTAAATGATAAAATTGATTAGGTAAAAACAGATGAGGATTAGATAGGAAAAGTTAATGAGAATCGATAAATATTTAGCAAATATGAATGTGGGCTCGAGAAAAGAAGTTCACAAGTTGATTAAGGACGGCTTGGTTATGGTAAATGGTGACGTAGTAAAAACGCCAAAACAAAAAGTTGGAGATCATGATGAAGTAATGGTCGGCGATGAAGAAATTAAGTATCAACAATACCACTACTTTTTGATGAACAAGCCTAAAGGAGTTCTTTCGGCAACCGAGGATCGTAGTCAGCGAACCGTGATTTCATTGCTTGAACCACAAGATCGCTATCAAGGAATTACGCCAGTGGGACGACTTGATAAAGATACAACAGGATTGCTTCTGTTAACTAATGATGGTCAATTAAATCATGCACTCCTTGCGCCAAATAAGCACGTTGATAAAGTATATTGGGCCAAGATCGCTGGAGTTGCTGATGAAAGTACTGTTGAGAAATTCGCTAAGGGGATGACATTGGGCGATGGTACTGAATTAAAGCCCGCTCAGCTCAAGATCTTGAAGCAAGATAGAGAAAATGATAGTTCCGAAATCGAAATTACCATTCGTGAGGGTAAATATCATCAAATTAAGAGAATGTTTGGTGCTGAAGGGATGAAAGTTGTTGAACTTGAGCGCCTTCAGATGGGAAAGATGACTTTGGGTGATCTAGAACAAGGGGAGTATCGCGAATTAAGCCCTGAAGAAGTTAAAAATATTAGATAAAATGGTGATACAATTGATTTATTATAAGTAGAGGAGGCCTCCAGAATGGAAAATTCATCAAGTACAATGTTTTGGGTTCTAAACTTGTTTTTTAATAAATAAATTATCAAAATATAGAAAAATACGTCTAAGGTAGCTCTTAGGCGTATTTTTTATGCAAATAAGCAGAAAAATCTTCGATATAGAAGATTTTAGGATTTTTTTCTTACGCTTAAATAACATGAAAGTGGAAAGTGTGGGAAAAAGAATGACAACAATAGGAAGGCAATTACAAAAGTTCAGAATGCTATTAGGTCTTTCACAAACTGAAATGGCAGCTGGTATTGTGACGGACTCTTTTTATTCTAAAGTTGAAAGAAATATCAGTGAAATTTCAATTGATAAACTCATAAAAATTTTGAATATCCATCACATCTCTCTTTTTGATTTTTTTGAAATATTTGATGTAGAAAACTTGTCTAATTTGAAACGACAACAAGAAATTTACTCTGCTTATGACAATCGAAATATTAAGCAATTAAAAGAATTTGCAAAATTAGTTAAAGATAACGATGATTTCTTGTATTTAAAAATAAGACTAATGATTGCAGGCCTTGAGAGAAGAGTGAATAAGCTATCGCTAACGTTTAGAAAAAAAGTAAGCAATAGTTGTTTTGATATTAGGATCTGTAATTTATACAATTTTTGGAATTTAGCAATTCTAGCGCCTTTAATTAAATTTGAAAAATTGAATAGTTTGATTGAAATAATTGAAATAAACATTGCGAATTTCCATTTTGAAAATAATGATCAAATCCTATCCTTATTGAATCTATTGATTAACTATCTCGATCGTGCTTACCAAATTCAATATAAAGATGGAAGAAACAAAGTTATTAGTATTCTTAATTTTGCACCTGATAATTTGAATGTAATGTTTCATCACATAATAATTCAATATTATGTAGCTCTACTAAATCAAGATTGGTCGGTTGCTAAGGAAATAATAGAATTATTGAAAATGACGGGATATCAAGAGTATGTTAATACTTTACCCAAAATTGTTTAACCAGTGATTATGATTGGAGAACATTTAAAAGATGTACGTAAATCTTTAGGCTTAACTCAAGCTCAAATGGCAGGAAAAGCTATTAACAGGTCCTTTTATTCTCGTATTGAAAATGGTCAGAGTACAGTTACAGTAAAAGATTTGATGAAGATTGTATATAGCCATAATTTATCGATGATTGGATTCCTACAAGAGTTTGGTGAAATAGAAGAAAAAATGGCTATTTATCAAGATAAGATAAGTAGCGCCTATTTAAACAAGAATGTCGAGATGCTTAAAGTTTTATATATGAATCAGGAGTTTGAAGATAGGAGAATCAATCAACTTCTAGAATATTTGATTGCTAAAATTGAAGGGCATGCTGATAATTTTGAAATCAAGAAATTAGGATGGAATTTCTTAAAAAAGGGAGAATTGGATGAGGAGACTTTATGGCTGATATTTCATGTAATGGATTCTTATAAATTTGATGACTTAGAAGGATTAGTAAAAGCAATCTTCAATAAATATCACTCTAAAGATGTTAATAATAGAACAATTCATTTAATAGCAAGAATTGCTGTCAAATATTTGAATATTTGTTTTAAAGAAGAAGTAAGTTATGAAATCAAAAAGACTATAGAGTTTTTACAACAATTACCTGATTCCACTGAATTTGGATTATATAAAATAGCTGGAATTTATTATGAGAAGCGCTTTAATCATGAGGAAGAAGAATTAAAACAAATTATTAGTCTTTTTGATAAAGAAAATGCACGTAACTATTTAGAAATGAATTAATAATGTGCAAATATGACGAAAGTATTGAAAGAATTTGCTTTTGATTAATAATAAATAAGCAGAACTGATGCTGTAAAAATTAAATTTGGCAGATATTATTCTGAATTTAATAAAAAAGGGGAGTAAGTATGAATAATATTCAATTACCAAATAAGTTAAGCTTGTCACAATTCACGGGATTACCTAAATTCGAAGGGACAGAAGATGGTGATACAGAAAGATCAATGCTTAATGATGCACAAAATAATTATCAAGCTGGGTTAAAGCGTTGCAAAATCCTAAAGTGGATTTGTTTCGTTGTGGGATTTTACGTATGTTTTGGTACGAGTGCTTGGTACCTTGGAGTATTAATTATGGCTGTCGGCTTTTTCGGTTTTACTCAATCGGGAGTTTTAGCCAAAAAATATAAAGAAGAATTATCAGCTGCTATTGGCCGATATAATCGTTATCTAGATAAGTTGGCTCAATATGCTGCTAATAACATATTTTCTGAAAATTATAGATGGGTCAAGTTCGGAAACAAGTATATGTTGTATGGACGAGAAGGGCTAGTACACGTAGATACGGATCAAGATCTTCTTGTAGCCTATAATAAAAAAGCTATAAAAGATGTAACAAAAGAGCGTGTACATACAGGATCGCATACTACAAGTAATACAACCGGAGTAGGAGTAGCCACCTCCAGAAGTAATACTCAAACTAACGGGAACTACTATTCCTATCTTGATAAGTTTCAAAGTCAATCAAAAACTAGTGGGCTCGGAATTGGGGTATCTAAAGCTAGAACTGATTCTGATACTACTGAATACTATGAATGGCATTTTGATGTTTTAACTGACTATATCAATTATCCAAAAGTCTCATTGATTATAGGAGACAATAAGAATAATGAAAGTATTGTCAATGAAATGTACGGGATTTTGAAACCATAAGGAAGTTAGGTATGAATAAGAAGGGAAATTATATTGCTGCTGGAGTAGTAATTGTACTGCTACTTACTCTGGGAATCTCTATCCATTCTTATAATTCTCAAAGAATGGAAGGATCATATACAGCAAAAATAAACATGTTTTTCTTTACTGAAAAAGATAATATAACATTTTCAAAAGATAAAACATTTATTGAAGGCTCAACAGATTTGAAAAAATCTGAAAGAAACAAAGGCACTTATGAAATCTCTGGCAATAAGCTTAATTTGAAATGGAATAAAGGTGGCTATAAGGCAAAATGTATTTTGTCAAAAAATAGAAAATCTTTTTACATTAAATCCGCCAATGGTGCGCTTAGTGCAGCATTGGCGGATTTAATGTAAAAAGGATAATGAATAAGGAGAAAATGGAATGATTAAAGTTAACAAATTGCTTTTAGGAGTTGCTTGTGCGGGGATGTTAGGAATTGGAGCTCAAGGGGTTGCTAATTCTAGTCAATCAGTTCAAGCAGCAAGCTGGCACAAGGGAACACCTAAATCTATTAGAGGAAAATACAAGACTCACCATTTTGGCGCAGATTTAGTATCAACTTTTGATATTAATAAGAAGTCTTTACGTGCATGGCAGTCAGGGATGCCACCTCTAGAAGGATACAATGTTAGATATAAGCGTCTTAGAAAAAATAAGTATCTCCTAATGTATGACACAAAGAGAATAGGAAATATATATAGAGGCGAAAAAGATGTTAAGAACACTTATCAAAAAGTAGGAAAGAAATATAAAATTTCATTTACTGATCAGTGGTATTACAAATATTAATTAGTGGGAGAAGAACAATGAAATTAAAAAAACTCGTAGCTATTAGTGCAACCAGTGTAGCTCTTAGCGGAGCTGCTCTTGTTAGTGCCCAAATTCAAAATCAAAATTTGATGCAAGCAACCACTGTTGAAGCAGCCAAGTTAACTCAAGGTCAAGTAAATACTCAAAAAGCCGATGCTCAAGTTATGAAGGCTGTTAAGGCTAAAGCAAATCATAAAAGTACTAGAACCGTTAATAAGTACGTTAAAAACGCCACTCGTGCCGTCAATCGAATTAAGAATAAAAAGAGTGAACCAAAAAGCGTTGCTCAAACTAAGAGCGCCCTTGTTAAGATTTTAAATACGGTAAATCATCCCGATAGCAAGCATTTAAACGCATCAAAAACTGCAATTAATAACATTTCAAGTAAGTCTACACGAACTAGCATGAATACCCGTTACTTAACTCAATTAAACAAGTTCGTCAAAGTAAGTAAGGCTAAAACGGTTAAGGTAAATACAACTTCTAGCGTAAAAACTGCTAAGACATATAATAACAATCCATTAGATAGACCTGTGACAGATAAATATGATAAAAATGTAATTCTTGCTGCAAGTTTAGCATATAGCAATCCAAAAAAATCCGAAAAACTAGACAATAAATTATCAAATTATGTAGGACCATTTATCATGGATATGTATAATCATAAATATTCATGGTCAGATATTCCGGGTAAAAATAATATTGAAAAGATTTATAAATTAGCAAATCATATCGGACTTAAACTTTCAAATAGTGAATTTTATCCATCAGAAAAAACATTAAATAATATGGCACAAAAAGCATATATTAATAAAAAAGATAAAATTTGGTCAAATGTATATAAGAAATATGCGCCATATACATGGGCAGTAAATACCATTAATCAATATGATGAATTTGTTAAACCTACTACACATGATTGGGCACAATTTAATGCATTTACTGGAATTGACAATGTAAGTAAAGCACAACAAGAATATCGTAAACAGGCATGGTCAAAACGCCAATGGGATCAATATAATAAAGAACAAAAAGAAAAACAACATTATAAAGAACTTCGTCAAAAAGCTGAAGCTGAAGATAGAGCAAGATTAGCCAGATTAAAGGATGAAGGCATGGCTCAATAATCTAATATTAATATTATAACGGTACACAAAAAAGCATTTAGGAATTCCTAAATGCTTTTTATTTTACTTTTTAAACAGATCTGCTGGATGTAAGAAATCACGTCGAATACTTTCAGCAGCCATTTGTGCATCAATATTTGAAATTGATCCTGTAAATGACTTATTCGTAATATCAACATTCATTAAGCTATCTGAATCATCATGGGATAATCCAAAAACGTGACCTAATTCATGCTTTAAAACGCCATTCATCATCTTTTGCTTATCAAGTGGACCCGTAAAGACATTGCCTTTTAGTCCATCAGTATTAAGCTGAATTGTGAATTTAGTATTCTTTAGAGTATCACCAGCAGTAACAGTACCGGATGCATTAAAGACATCATTCTCACCGTCGCCTTGCAAGATGTCATTTGAAACCGCCGTTGTCAGACCAGCATAATCCTTCATGGTTGTATCTGGCTTATTTGGATCTTGATAAGACGAAATAATTTCATTATTTGCAGCTGAGTTCATAATTGCCAACGTTACGCCTTGCTTCAATTTTTCAGGGTTAGTTGTATATTGAACTCGCAAATCAACACCATTTTTACTAAGTGCCTTAGTCCAGTCATTAAGTGCATTTTTAGCCGTGTTTGCAATTTCAGGATCAGCATAAACGCTCATTGCAACTTGCGTTCGGCCATTTTCATGTTTAATTACTGGATTTTGTCCAATCTCAGTTGGGTAAATTGGCATTACCATAGCTTGACCATCTTGTTTAGCAATTTTGCCAATTGGAGTTGCAACGCGAATCGTCAATGAATTACCAGAACTAGTTCTAATTGTTTCAGTATTTGAATGGATGACTAGTGAGTTACCAGAACTGGTCTTTTTATTATTAGTCCTAGAATTAATAACTAAGGAGTTACCCGAACTCGTCTTCTTATCATTAACTCTTGAAGTAACCGTTAATGAATTACCTGAACTAGTTCTTTTGGTCGTGTCACCGCCACGTCTGATAACAATTGAATCATTTGATGATGCAATTTTATCCTTTGGCGTTAAACCTTTAAAGGTTGGCAAAGTAATTGCAACAGATTGATTCTTAGGTACTTCTGGTGGCTTTTCTGTTGTCCGTAAGAATTCAATTGCACTAGACAAATTATATGTACCCTTAGTATAACCATGCGCTTTTGGTGGAGTAACATTCATAGTTTTAAGTTGAACATTAAGGGGCTTAACTTTAATGTGCTTCTTTGTTTCTTTTTCAGGCTTACCCGGTGTTGGTGGAGTTTTTTTAGGTGGGGTTTCAGAACCAGTAATAAAGCCAAATGGCGTGAAAATTGAGGTATCAATTGACATATATGTGTTAGATGATCCTGTACCTTTGTTATGCAATACAAACCATGAATTAGCCATCCCTGATCTATTCTTACCGTTATGTGAATAAATCATAGCGTTATTACGACCAAATTTTGCAGCTTTACCAAGTGTTGCAGTTGAGTGTGGTGTTCCGCCGGGCCATTTTACATATTCCACACCACCAACATTCGTATTTCCAGTATATTTCCAATTAAAATCTTTTCCGAAATGTGAATGTTGACTTGCACTCATATTTCCTGATGTTGCTAAATGAGCTTGTGTACCGGATTCAACAGAACCCTTTGATACAACAAGTTCCTGATTATCATCAATATCTGACACCCATACAGGTGCATATTGAGCCGTACCACCACCGCCATCAGGAACAGACACATGAATCACTTGCGCAAGTCCAATTTCACGTGATGATGCAGCAGGTAATGGGTTACCATATGTATTCCAAAAATGAAAATCTGCATCTTTAATTTTAGCTGCTTGACCATTATTTAAATCGGTAGCTTTGGCTTTGCTTACAACAGATAAATTATTATCGGATTTTACAGGTTCAACTTTAATATTAGCTGGTCCAAGTTGCATATATTCACCGCCACCACCACCAGTGGATACACCGGTACCGGAACCTTGGTAATTTCCTTCTGTTGCTATATAACCTGTACCAACAACTAACTGACCATTATAGGGGTTAATTGCAATATTATAAATATACAAAGCATTACCCGGTTTACCACGTCTAGCTTGAATAATGTCATTAATATTAAAACCATTTACCGATTTTGCTTCTAACGTAACACCAACATCGGATCTATCAGTCTTCCACTTAATATTACCTTTTGCATCTTTACCATCCGGTTTAGCATAAACATATGCATTTTTAAGTGTAAATTTTAATGTTGGACTCTTAGTAATAACAGTGTAAGTATACTTACCAACATTATATTTATCATGAATACCATCAGCTGTTGGATGTAAATATTGGTAATACCAGTCTTTAACAGCTGGCTCAGATACTCGATATTTAGAATATCGAGGATTAGTAAATGCACTAAATAATTTCTCACTATCACCCGGCTGGGTTGTTTGCATCAAGATTGGTGCACGTGTAGCTTGAACACCGCTAATCGTATCAAAAATATTAGCATTTTTAAACATCACACTACCAAAACCGGTTGATTTCCAGTCATTACCAGTTTTTTTCATATTCATTTGATAAATTGCTGCCGCGGCTTCACTAGCCCATGTACCATCCGGAATATGTGTTAAGTAACCATCACTATTCATCTTTTTAGCAAGGGAAGAAATATTTTTAGCATTTTTATCACCTGCTTGAGTAGTGTAGTTTACGGCATTATCCATTTGACGGCGATACATCGTATTCCACTGTTTTGAACCTGAATACATTGGAATATTCTTCTTAAGCCATTCCTTAGTAAATGGACCAGTGGCTTTAGTTTTTGAGCCGCCACTTTCTTTTTTACCCGGTTTGCCCGGTTTACCCGGCTTTTCCGTAGTTTCTTCAATAATTTCTTCAAGTCCACCTTGTTGAGCATTTTGAATTGCACTTGATGCCGCATTTGCTGCATCTTGAACTTGTTGTAAAGCAGAATTAATTGCACCAGTTAATTTTGCTTTTTCTTGCTCCTTAGTAGCTGCAATTGTCCCATCTTGGGCACCATTTGGTACGTCTTGAGCTTGACCGATATCACCAAACTCAATTGTGCCCCCGCCAACTTGAATTGGTTCAGCAGTAGTTACACTGTCTGAATTAACAGTATTAATGGCATCTTCAAGTTCCTTAATGAAGCCTTGATCGGGCTTTTTCTCTTTCTTTTCTTTTTCAATCATGGCACGATACTTAGCAGTAGCTTGTGCTTTATAGGCATCCATCGCCCCTTGCGTGCCACTGCCAATAGTTGAAGCTTGCGCATTTGCCGTTTGTGCTGTTTGCTGCATTTCTTTAAGCCAATTGTTAATATCGTCAATATTATAAAAGGCATGACCGCGATAAGTACGCGCACGTTCACCTTCTTGAATGTTTTTAGCATTCTGCTGACGAATATTTTCCAAGATTCGATTAGTTTCTTGGTTAGCCTGATCAATTGTTGTAACTAACGTTTGATCACTCTTAACCGTTTGATTGGTCTGAATCGTATTAGCGCGCTGAGTATCAGTATTATCAACAACAATTCCGTTTTGCGCAATTGAATCTTCACTCTTACGCTTAACATCATCCATGTTGCCCCAAATACCATCATGATAATGCTTAAGTGAACCAGCCGCACCTGTGATTGTTTGGTTTGATTGAATAACCTTATCTTGAAGGGCACGATTTTGACTGGTATTTTGAGCATTTTCACCAACAACGCGATTATTATAGTCAATATCTTGTTGCATGGAGTTTAACACTTGTTCAAGCTGATTAGCGGCTGCATTAATATCTTCAGGATTATTAATATAGGTTGTATTATCAGCCCCAGATTGTCCATTAAGCATCCGGTTAGTATTGTTTTGCGTATTAAGTTGATCTTTTAATTGATTATAGCGTCTAATTAATCCGCCAAGACGAGAAATAGATTGACGAACTTGCGGGATTTGAGATTCTGGTAAATCCTTAATTGAGGTATTTAATTGAATAACACCATGTGAATCTGTTTGAACATTACGAAGTTCACTATTAACGGTATTAATTGCACTTTGATTTGCAACTTCAGTATTATCTTGAAATTTAGTTGTACCAACATTGCCTAAATTGGAACCGACAACAACTTTGTCGGCACTAGCAATTTGAGGATTGGCAAACACACCTGTTGCTCCAAGTGCTGTCAGTGCCATTTTGGTCTTAGCTGAATGCTGGATAAATTTATTTGGCATTTTGCTTTTCACCTTTCTTTAAACCTTGTTTAGCAAGATTATATTAAAATTTCAACTTTTGCGTAAAGCCTGTTGACCGCCAAAGTTTATACAAATAAAACTTGTTGATAGACTATCATAGAAAGCTCTAAAGAAGATTTATCATAGAATCAAATTAATTTATTCATGACTGTAATCCTTAATATGGATTAGATTTTCTTAGTTAAATAGATTATTCGTGTAAAATAGAATAAAGAAGAAATTTAAAATTAAAGAGGCGTTAAGAATGACAATTGGAAAGGCGTTGAAGCAGTTAAGATTACATGCTGGTCTTACACAAGATCAAATGGCGGCAGGAATAATATCTGAATCATATTATTCTAAAGTAGAACGAGATATTCATAACATTGATGCTAAATTGTTGATTGATATTTTAAGGGTACATGGATTTGATGTGATTAGTTTTTTTAACAAAATATATCATCAACCCGCAAAATCAAATCCCGATTTTGAATTTATGACTCAAATTGATCAAGCCAAAAAGAAAAAAGACTTAGAAGGACTTAATAAAATAACGCGCGAAATTCAAAATCGGGGGGGTACAAGCCCTCTTTTTATGTACAGGTAAGGCTCGAATTAGCCTACGCATGGATTACCCATTCCAATAATCATATCTCTCCCTATCTTAAGAGAAAAGTAAAGTCTGTCATTGTAGACCAAAACTGGAATGAACAAGCATATTATTTTTTAAGTCAAACCATGATCTTTTTTGATATTGATGAAACTTATCATTTAGTAGATTCAGCCTTTCATGCATATGAAAAAAATCCCGAAAAAGATACTTTCACTTTACAATTTGTGGCATTGATCGCAGTCAACTTTTTAAATTGTTGTTACCATCAAAAGGGACGAAGGGAATATGTAAAGAGAGCCATTGATTTTTTACGAGAGCTTCCTATTGATAATGCTCTTGGATTATCTAGTATATTAGGTACTTATTATGAAGCTCTCTTTAATGAAGATTATAAAATGACCGAAACTATAGCCGAAATTTTAAAGAGAAGTGGCTATTTATCTATGATTGAAGATACTTTGGAGTCAAATCAAAATAATATGTGCAAATAAGACGAAAAAGGGACTTTTGGGAAAATTAAGTGTAGGATAATGGAGAAAATAAAAAAAGAGAGAGTATTTATGAAGAAATCATTTAAAGCTGGGATGATTGCTGCAGCCTTGTTTGCAATTGCACCAATGGGAGTAAGTATGGTTAACAGTTCAACTATTGGACATGCTGATAAGGTAGTTCCAGGTCGAGGAAAGAAGTATACTTTTCTAAAGAGTTGACGTGGAACTTGGTATGCTAATAATTCAAAGGCTCGCCATAAGAAGGTTGTTTTTGGAGTTCATACTTTTAATGGAAAAACTGTCTATGATCAAATAGACGAAAATGCTACAGCTGAGCAAAATTCACAAAAGGGATATGATCGTTTAACGAAGATAACCAAAAATATGTTAATCGGGGATTACAGTCTTCTTGAAGATGGTAAATATGTTACTCTTCATTGATTTCTCCTTCTAGGCTGATTAAGCAAGGATACCCCGGATTTTAATCCGGGGAGGAATTGCACTTTCAGCCTTTTTATATTTTGTCTTTTTCTCTTCTAATTTCTATGATATGATCATTTTCAAACGCTTGTTTGGAGGTGGATAATTTGGATCAGGCAGTAACGATTAAAGCCAAGCTCCTTAATATTGATGATCAAACTACACACGCTTTTATAAAAACCATGACTGCATATAGAGATGCCTGCAACTTCGTCTCACAGTATGTTTTTGACCATAATTTTGAGTTTCGGTTTTCTCGGTTAAATCAGATCCTTTATCATGATTTGAGAGACCTGTTTTGACTTAAAAGTCAAATGGCTCAATCGGTTATCAGAAATGTTGTTGCCCGCTATAAAACCATCAAAACCCAATTAAAGCAAACACCATTTCGCTATAATACTGGCGAAAAAGATGCGCAGGGCCATGCTATCTGGTCGCAGATTCCGCGTGATCTCACTT